>LUMT01000797.1_pt1 | contig 10232 bp, 8 predicted proteins | sample 729741 | NCBI WGS metagenome assembly LUMT01 (sample SAMN03860299, study PRJNA289734) | marine metagenome | biome: seawater column; feature: ocean; material: water; isolation source: Red Sea water column Station 192 - depth 50m | place: Saudi Arabia: Red Sea | collected 2011-10-15 | depth 50 m | reverse complement strand
TCCCTTCTGCTAATAAAACAATATCTGGATAACTAACCCAAAAAGGAGCTGTTATAATGACCTCATCTCCTGGATTAATTGTTGCCATCATAGCATTATAGATAATGTGTTTGCCTCCGACACCGCATATGATTTCATCTAATTGATAATCAATATTATTATCTTCTCTGAATTTTTTCTGAATTGCTTTTTGTAATTCTGGTGTACCTTTACCTGGTACATATTTTGTTTTACCCTCTTCCATCGCTTTACTAGCAGCATCTCTTATATTTTTTGGTGTGTTAAAATCTGGCTCACCTGCTGCAAGAACAATTACATCTTTACCCTCGTCCTTCAAAGCCTTGGCTTTGACATTTATACCTACAGTCATTGAAGGTTTTATTTTACTTAGTCTATCTGCAACAAAATTCATTTAAATTATAAAATGTTCAATAATTAGACTAGCACAAGTTAACAACAAAAAAATAGCAAAAATCTTTCTTAATACTAACTTATCTATATTTGATGAAACTTTTGCACCAATTCCAGCAGTAAATATACTAGTTATCGATATAAAAAAAACTATTATAATATTTACGTAACCAAGAGAATAAATGGGAAGTTCATTTATATTTGACCCAGTATACATAAATGTAAGTGTTCCTGGAAAAGCAATTAAAAAACCAAAAACAGCAGAAGTACCAACTGCTTCATGAATCTTTTTTGAAAACATTGTTAAAGTTGGAACACTAAAACTGCCACCACCTATACCAATTGTTGCAGATAAAAAACCAATAGAAGAGCTTATTAAAAAATTAATTATATTAGACGATGGTATATCGTTGCTTACAACAATTGGGCTTTGTTGAAACAGCATATTTAATGAAATCAAAAATGCCAGAATTACAAAAAGAATAACTAAACTCTGTCCTGAAATAGCACTTGCTGTAACCAAGATTAAGTAAAATAAAGTAAGTTACAGGTACAATTATTATTCCACCTCCAACTCCTAATAATCCTGCAATAAAACCAGAGACTAGACCTGTTAATAAAAAAATAAATACTATTGAAGTCAAATAAATTTCCGTATTTTAAGTTTCATTAATGTAGTAAACAATTTAATATAAAAGTAAATAAGACTATGAAACATGTACATTGGATAGGAACTGGACTATCTTCTATACCAGGAATTAGAAGATTAGCTAAAAATTTAGATAATTTTACAGTATGGAATAGAACATTAGATAAGGCTATAAAGAGTATTGACCATGTAGATAAAAACAATGTGAACGCAAAACAGTTTGATGTTGATTTATTATTTAACGAAACAAATCCAGGTGATATTGTTATTTCTCAACTGCCAGCAAACAAACATTTAGAAATAGCTAAACTTTGTTTAAAACATAAATGTCATTTTGCATCTACTAGTTACCTTAATCCAGAAATAAATATGCTAAATCCAGATGTAAAAAAAGAAAATTTAGTATTTATCAATGAGGTCGGTTTAGACCCAGGTATCGATCATTTTTTTTCCCATTTACTTGTCAGTGATCTTAAAAAAATCTCGACTGAAAAAACAGAAGTGGTTTATGAATCATATTGTGGGGGTTTTCCAGCAATTCCAAATGATTTCAAATATAAATTTAGTTGGTCTCCAGCTGGAGTAATCAAAGCCTTAAACAATGATGCAAAATATATAACAAAAGGAAAAATAAATACTGTAACTCCTTACAAATCTATTAGTTCTTATTCAATATCTGATGAAAATTTTGAAGCTTATCCAAACAGAGATTCAACACCATATGTAAGTGAATACTTGTTTGATGAGAAATGGAAAGTCAAAGAGTTCGTAAGAGGAACTTTGCGACTTGATGGTTGGAAAGAGGCATGGCAAGATATTTTTTCAATGCTTGAAAATAGATCGGATAATATAGAAGCTGAAATCAATGAAAAAAGTGAAGAATTATTAAAAGATAATAAATATTTACCTGAGGAAGAAGATCGCGTTGTACTTTCTGTAAAACTTAAAGCTTTTGAAAATCATAATAAAATTTTTGATAGTTCTTATTTTTTAGATGAAAAAGGAAGTGGTGAAAATACTGCAATGGGCAAACTTGTATCGATTACTTTATCAGCTGCGATTGATCTAATTTTGGATAATAAAATTGAGACTGGTGTTAAAACTGCACCACATAAAACAGAAGACATAATGTATTTTTTTAAAATTTTAAAAGATTATAAAATTAATATCCAACAAGAGAATGGATAAGCAATTAACCAATATTGGTATTATTAGAGAGTCTAGAAATGATGAAAATAGAACTCCTCTAGTCCCAGAACATATTAAAAAATACAAAGAAAGCAATCCAAATATTAATTTCATTATTCAGCCATCAAATAGTAGATGTTTTTCTGATGAAGAATATGAATTATGTGGTGCTAAAATTAATGAAAATTTAAATGAATGCTCAATCATATTCGGAGTTAAAGAAATTGATCCCAATATTTTAATTAATAATAGGACATATCTTTTTTTTTCTCACACTTTTAAAATTAATAAACAACAAAAAAATATTGAAAAACATAAGAAAGACCTACTCTTATCAATTTTAAATAAAAAAATTACATTGATTGATTATGAAAATATCAGAGGTAAAAATGGTACAAGATGTTTAGGTTTTGGAAGATTTGCAGGTATTGTTGGTTGTTATAATACCTTAAATTTATTGCTTAAAGTGCTTGGAAAACAATCTCTTGCTAGTGCCTATAAAATTAATGATTATGAAAGATTAGTATTAAATTTAAAAAATTTATATTTTCCTAAAACTAAAATTCTAGTTACTGGTGATGGTAGAGTTGCAAAAGGAGTAATTGAACTTTTAAATCTAACAAACATTAAAGCAGTATCAAAAAAAGACTTTTTGGAAAAAAAATTTGATCAACCTATTTTTTGTAATTTAGAAACTAAAGATTATGTTACAAATAATTCTTCCACCAACTTTAACCTTGAACATTTTATTGATAATCCTCAAGATTATTCTAGTTCTGCATTACAATATTTAAAAGAAACTGATATACTTATAAGTGCACATTACTGGGACCCATCTTCTCCAAAAATATTTGAGAATGAAGACTTAAAAGTTTTACAAAATCTAAAAATTGTTGGCGATATTACTTGTGATATTAATGGCTCTGTTCCAACTACAATACGATCAACAACAATTGAGGAGCCAAATTATTGGATTGAAAGATATACTTTAAAAGAAATAGATGAAAATAATGATGGAATTGCTGTTATGGCAGTTGATAATTTACCATCTGAATTACCACGTGATTCAAGTACAGAATTTAGTGAAGGTATTATCAAAGAAGTTCTTCCTTTTTTATTAAAAGAAGATGATGGAAGAATATTAAATGGAACAATAACAACAGATGGTAGTTTTTTAGAAAAGTACAATTATCTAAATGATTATATTAGAATCAATGAATAAAGCAGAAAAAAAACATCATCTCTCTTCCGAAATCACAACACCTTTTAAAATTGTAAGTGATTTTAATCCAAGTGGTGATCAGCCTGAAGCAATTAAAAGTATTGTTAAAAGTCTAAATGAAGGAGAACAAGAACAAGTTCTTTTAGGTGTCACTGGATCAGGTAAGACCTTTACAATGGCTAAAGTAATTGAAAAAGTACAGAAACCGACTTTAATAATGGCACCAAACAAAACATTAGCAGCACAACTTTATGGCGAAATGAAAAATTTGTTTCCAAATAATGCTGTTGAATATTTTGTCAGTTATTATGATTATTACACACCAGAAGCATATGTACCAAGGACTGATACATATATTGAAAAAGAATCTTCAATAAACGAACAAATTGATCGTCTAAGACATTCAGCTACTAGATCTTTAGTGGAAAGAAGAGATACAATCATAGTAGCATCAGTTTCTTGTATTTATGGTATTGGATCAGTTGATGCTTATTCTTCAATGTCTTTTACTTTAGATAAAAATCAATCAATAAGTAGAGAGATAATTATCAGAAAGTTGGTAGAACTTTTATACAAACGTCGTGACATGGACTTTAGAAGAGGTAGCTTTAGGGCTAAGGGAGATATTTTAGAAATTTTCCCTTCTCACTATGAAGATATTTCTTGGAAAATATCTATGTTTGGAGATGATATAGAGAGTATAACACAAGTGGACCCACTTACTGGAGAGAAGCTCGGAGAACTTGAACAAATAAGAATCTTTGCAAACTCTCATTATGTAACCCCAAAGCCAACAATAAAAAAAGCAATTACGATGATTAAAAATGATCTAAAAAAACAATTAGAGATTTTTGAAAAAGAAAAAAAATACTTAGAAAGACAAAGGTTGGATGAGAGAACTACATTTGACTTAGAAATGATGGAAACTACTGGAAGTTGTAGTGGTATTGAAAATTATTCTAGATATTTGTCAGGAAGACAGCCGGGAGAGCCTCCTCCTACACTTTATGAATATATTCCAGAAGACTCTTTATTGTTTATAGATGAAAGCCATCAGACATGTGGTCAAATAGCAGGAATGTACAAAGGTGATTTTTCTAGAAAATCAACTTTAGCTCAATATGGTTTTAGACTACCAAGTTGTGTTGATAACAGACCTTTAAAAAGAGAAGAATGGGATGCAATGCGTCCACAAACTATATTTGTAAGTGCAACACCAGGAGATTATGAACTTGAAAAGACAGGTGGTACCTTTGTTGAACAAGTAATTAGACCAACAGGTTTAATTGATCCACCTATTGAGATAAGGCCAACTAAACATCAAATTGATAACTTAATTGATGAATGTAAAAAGACTATAGATAAAGGTCATCGTGTTCTAATCACAACACTTACAAAAAAAATGGCCGAAGATCTTACTGAATATATCAATGAAGAAGGATTAAAGGTAAGGTATCTTCACTCTGATATCGATACATTAGAAAGAATAGAAATTATTAGAGATCTAAGACTAGGAGTTTTTAATGTTTTAGTAGGAATAAATCTTCTTAGAGAAGGTTTAGATATTCCTGAATGTGCTTTAATGGCTATATTAGATGCTGATAAGGAAGGTTACCTTCGTTCTAGAACTAGTTTAATTCAGACTATTGGTAGGGCTGCAAGAAATGTTGAGAGTAAAGTCTTAATGTATGCTGATAACATTACCACTAGTATGAAAGAAGCAATCGAAGAGACAGATAGAAGACGAACAAAACAACTAGAATATAACAAAATAAATAAAATTACGCCAATCAGTATTAAAAAGAATATTCAAGAAATAATTGAGAACACAGCTGAACAAGATCATGTTACAGTTGAAATTGATAATGCTAAAGAATTAGTTGGTAAGGATCTTAATAAACATATTAAAAATTTAGAGAAAAAAATGAATGAATTTGCTTCAAAACTTGAATTTGAAGATGCAGCAAGATTACGAGATGAAATTAATAGATTAAAGGCAAAAGAAGTGGGTCTTTCTAATAAAGTTTTGCAGTTTAAAAAGAATTAATGGATATTGTATTTTCAGAAACTAACCAAACTGGAATCATTAAACTAAATCGTCCTAAAGCTTTAAATGCTCTCAATTTAGAAATGGCAAAAAAATTCCATGACAAATTATTAGAATGGGAAGAAAAAGATAATATCTTAAGAGTATTGTTAGTTGGAGAAGGTAAACATTTTTGTGCAGGAGGTGATGTAAAATCTCTTGTTCTTGCTGGAAAAGAAAACTCTTTAAAACATGATTTTTTTAAAATTGAGTATAAACTTAATTATTTAATAAGCCAATTTAGTAAAGAATTTCTTTCAGTTTGGAATGGTGTAGTGATGGGAGGCGGGGTTGGTTTATCAATCTATGGTGATCACAGATTGGCAACAGACAATTCAAAATTTGCAATGCCAGAATCTGCAATTGGCTTTTTTCCAGATGTTGGCGGAAGTTATTTTTTATCAAATCTTCCAGGTAACATTGGTAAGTATATTGGTTTAACGGGTGAGGTTTTAGGGTTAAATGAATTAATTTTTTTCGGATTAGCAACTCACTACTTTAAAAGTAATAAAATAGAAGATGTTAAAGAAAAATTTATTACAAGAGGAGAAATTTCACACGATAATTTTGAAGTAAAGAATGATACATATCTAATTAAAAATATGAATTTAATAAATGAACTATTCAATGGAAATATTCAAACAATCATATCAAATTTAAAAAATCATAACTCAGAGTTTTCAAAAAAAATTTTAGATATTCTTTTAGCTAAATGTCCAATGAGTCTTGCGATAAGCACTAAACTTATAGATGATGCAAAAGGTAAATCGTTAAAAGAATGTTTAGAAACTGAATTTCAATTAAGTCAAAAAATAGTATACCGTAGTGACTTTGATAATGGTGTAAATTCTGTGCTAATTTCAAAAGATCATAATCCTATTTGGGAACCATCAAAAATAGATGAAATAAATATAGAAGATCTAGATTTTTATTTTGAAACTCATACTGAAAATCTTTATCTATAATATTACAAATGAGTAATAAAATTCCTACTTCTGCAAAAGTAGTTGTAATAGGCGGTGGTATAGCTGGATGTTCTGTAGCTTATCATTTAGCAAAATTTGGATGGAAAGATGTGATCTTGCTAGAAAGAGATCAATTAACTTCTGGAACTACTTGGCATGCAGCAGGACTGATTGGTCAGATTGGTGCATCAGCAACCATTACAAAACTTAGAAATTATTCGTTAAATTTATATAAAGACCTGGAAAAAGAAACAGGATTAGCAACAGGTTTAAAGCAAAACGGCTCTTTAACTATTGCAACAACTAATGATCGATTAGAAGAATTAAAAAGGCAAGCTACTTTTGCTCAAAGATTTAATATAGAAGTTAATGAATTAGAAAAAAATCAGATTAAGGATATTTATTCTCTTATAAATACTGATGATGTTGTTGGTGGAATATTTATTCCAAAAGATGGTCAAGCAGATCCTGTTGGTATAACAAATGTTCTTGCTAAATCGGCAAAAATGTATGGTGCTCAAATATTTGAACATTGTTCTGTAAATAAAATCCTTACTAAAAATGGATCAATAGAAGGTGTAGATACAAAACATGGAAAAATTAAATGTGAGTATATTGTTCTAGCATCTGGAATGTGGTCTAGGCAGATAGCAAATGATATTAACGTTAGTATACCGCTATATCCAAATGAACACTTCTATATATTAAGTGAGCCATTAAAAGAAATTTCTAAATCACTTCCAGTTCTTAGAGATTACAATAATTGCTTATATCTAAAAGAGGATGCTGGAAAAATTTTAGTAGGAATTTTTGAGCCTAAAGCTAAACCTGCATTTACTGATACGTATAAAGTGCCCAATGATTTTTCTTTTGGAGAACTACCTGAAGATTTTGATCATTTTGAACCGCATTTAAAAAATGCTATGAAAAGAATACCAGCCCTTGAAAATGTAGGTATAAGAAAATTCTTTAACGGTCCTGAAGCTTTTACTCCAGATACAAATTATCTTTTAGGAGAAACACCAGAAATAAAAAACTTTTATGTTTGTTGTGGATTTAATAGTATTGGTATTCAGAGTGCTGGTGGTGCAGGTAAGGTAACTGCAGAATGGATGATGAACGGTGAGGTTAATGATGATCTTTACTCCTTAGATATTTCAAGATTTGAAAAATTTCACTCTGAGACAAAATTTATAACTGAAAGAGTTACTGAGTCATTAGGAGATTTATATGCAATGCACTGGCCTTACAAACAACATAAATCTTCGAGAAATATTAAACTACTTCCTTTTCATAATGATTTGAAAAAAGAAGGGGCATGCTTTGGTCAAGTGGCCGGTTTTGAAAGACCAATGTGGTATGCTCTAAATGGTAAGAAACCAGAATATGAGTATAGTTATGGCTATCAAAATTGGTATGATGCAGCAAAGTATGAAACAATAAACACAAGAAAAAACGCTGGTTTATTTGACTTAAGTGCCTTTGCAAAATTTGAAATTAAGGGAGACACTGCCTTCAACGATCTTCAACGATTATGCTGTAATAATATTAAAAATTATCCCGGTCATACAACTTACACACAAATGCTTAATTCAAATGGTGGCATTGTTGCCGATTTAACAGTTACTTGTATTGATACTAATTCTTTTCGTATTGTAACGGGTTCATCTGTGAGAGAACATGATAAAAAACATATTTCAGAAAATTTAAGTAAAAACACAACTTTAATTGATATTACTGAAAGTTTAGCTTGCTTTGGTATTTTTGGTCCTAAAAGTAGAGAAATTCTAACAGAAATATTTGGAGAACATTTTTCAATTGAAAAATAATAAATTAATCTTCCAAAGATTATCTTTTGTTGGTGAACTTGGTTGGGAAATTTATGTTCCTATAAATATATCTAGAGAAATTTATTTAGAGTTAGTTAAAGTTGGAGAAAAATATAACCTTTCACATGCTGGTGCCCATGCACTAGATATCATGAGAATGGAAAAGGGATATTTACATTGGGGTCATGATATTTCTCCAGCTGAAAACCCTTTTGAAGCTGGATTAGAATTAACTGTTAAATTAAATAAAAAAACAGATTTTATAGGTAAAGAAGCTTTAAAAATAAAGAATAGAATTAAAAAGAAACAACTAACAAATTTTGTTTTAGAAAAATCTACGCATTTAAAAAAATTAAATGGCAGCAATTTTGAAGTTGAAGTTGCTAAAAATAAATATGTTATGTCTGTTCAATTTAATCCATTGCATGATCCTGAAAATAATTTTACAAAAATATAGTTTTTTACGATCTAATATATGAAAAAAATTAGATTATTTTTTTCTATAGTAGTAATTATATTAATAATTTTATCTATCTTTATTTATATTTTTCTAAATAATTTTGAAAAAGAAAAAATAATTAGTGATATCGAGAAGAAATTAGAAATTAAAATTAATGAAAAAAATAAAACTAAAATCAATATTTTTCCAATTGTAAAGCTTAACACAAACTTAGAAATTAAAGATTACAAAAATAATTTATACTTTGATAATATTAGAATTGATATTTCTCAGCCCGTATTTCAAGTTTCAGGAAACTTAGATATTCTCATTGATAATTTGAATATTAAGAATATTAATTTTAGTGAAGTAAATATTAATGGAAAAGTAAATTATATTGAAAATTATCTTAAATATAGTGATAATTTAGAAAATTTATTTGACTCAATTTATAAAATTAATGGAAAAATATTTTTAGAAACGACTAATGAAGAAAAATTTCTTATTTCATTTTTAAAATTATTCTTTGAAAAATTAGAAAATCAAAACAATCAAAAATTTGCATTTTCTGAATTAATAAATGCTTTTGGTAATGAAAGTTCTAATTTTAAAGGCGAAATAAATAAAAATAAGAATATTTTAGAAACTAGCAAAATAGAAATTAGTAATAAAAACAACAGAATTCTTATAAAAGGAGAATACAATTACAGTAATAATTTTATAGATATTATTTTAAACTTATCTCAAAATAATGAAATATATTTAACTACTTTAATTAAAGGAAACTTAAATAATCCTAATATAAGTTTTGATGAAAATTCAAAATTTTTTCAAAATTCAAACTCAAATGAAAATAATATAGTTGAAGAAAGCGTCATTCAATTTTTAAATAATTTTTTTGATTTAAATGATTGACTTATTTAATATAGTTAGCAGTGTGTTTGGATATATCCTTTTTGGATTTTTTGTAAATAAATTACAAATACTTCCAAAAAAATATATTGATTATTTTGATTTTACAGGTTTCAACATTCTTCTGCCTTTAGCTTTAATTATATATTTTTGGCAAGTCTCATTTCCTCAAATTAATTCTATTGGCCTGATCATCTCATTTTTTGCTTCAGGAATTTTTATATCCATGACTGGATTTTTAATTAGCAAACAATTTTTAAATTTTAAAACAGATGACTCTGCACTTTTTGGATTAGCTGCTTGTTTTGGTAACACAGTAGCAATGGGAATACCTCTTATGTATGCAGTTTTGGGTCCAATAAATACAATTCCTTATATGATATTAGTTTTTTTTCATGGTATTGTTCATTTTAGCTATACTGTTATTATAATAGAAGTTTATAGAAATAGACAAAAAAGCATTGTCGAAATTTTTTATCAAATATTATTAGGTATAATTAAAAATATTGTACTTTTTGGAATGATAATTGG
>LUMT01001060.1_pt1 | contig 10240 bp, 11 predicted proteins | sample 729741 | NCBI WGS metagenome assembly LUMT01 (sample SAMN03860299, study PRJNA289734) | marine metagenome | biome: seawater column; feature: ocean; material: water; isolation source: Red Sea water column Station 192 - depth 50m | place: Saudi Arabia: Red Sea | collected 2011-10-15 | depth 50 m | reverse complement strand
GACATCTTTAGTGATTGACGGTGGTTGGACAGCACAATAAGAATTATTTTAAATAAATTTTTTTAGTAATTTGATGAAAGCAGTCATATTTGGTTCAATTGGGACCTTAGTTGAAACATCAGATATTCAAAGGCAATCTTTTAATAAAGCTTTCAAAACATTAGGTTTAGATTGGTATTGGAGTAAAGACAATTATAAGAATTTACTAAAAAAATCAGGTGGAGCTAACAGAGTCAATTACTTTTCTAATTTAAAGAAAAAATTTGTTGACTCAAAAAAAGTAAGAGAAATTAAAACTCTTTTTTTTAATAATTATTTAAAAAATAATTATATTAATCCTCGTGATGGAGTTTTAGAGGTAATTGAATACGCTAAGTTAAATAATATTAAAATTGGTCTAGCGTCAACAACTTCTATTGAAAATATTGATGCTATTTTTAAGACTCTTAATAAAAAAATAGAAAAGAAAGATTTTGATTTTATTGGAAACAATGAATTAATAAAAAAAGTAAAGCCTGAACCAGATATTTATATTAAGGCTCTTAATGATTTAGGCGTAAACCGAGATGAATGTATCGCAATCGAAGATTCACTTGATAGTGCATTATCAGCTCTTAGGGCTAAAGTTGAATGTATTGCATTTCCAGGACTATTTCATGTGGACGATGATTTCAGTTATTGTAAAAAATGTTTGAATAAATTAGATATTTCAATTTTTGAAAATTGATAAATATCATTAGTCATGTGTTTATTATTCACAATGACTTAGGTCTCAAACCCCCCTATTTTGAGGTAATTAAGATTTGTCTTTGCTTATTGCAAGTAGCCTCTACGTTCCACAGCAAAGAGATATCCTTCAGCACATAAAACAGGTCCTTGATCTAATTTCTCTACTAAATTCATCTTAAAATCCCTCCAAATTTCTCAAAACTCTAGTATGGAAATCTTCGAAATTCTAGTTTAAAAGTAAAAAAAAGGAGTTAGGAATATGAGTTTATTTAAAGCTCAAGTTAATTTCATTAACGAATGGGTCTTATCTATTCGTCCTTTTTTTTCAATAAATCAAAAATCTATATGCCTGATATGAGGGGGAAGTTAAAATGACAAATTCGAAAGTCATAGGAGTAATCGGCTTAGGGAATGCCGGATTACCAATCTTAAATAATTTAAATAAAACAAAAAAATATCAATTGATTGCTTATGATATTGATGAACATAAACTAAATCTTCTTCCTGAAAATATTTCAAGAGCATCTTCTATTAAAGAGTTAGCTCAAAAATGTCATGCCACCATAACTTGTTTGCCAAAACCTGAACACGTCTTGCAAGCTGTTGAAGGAAAAGAAGGGTTATTGGAAAATGCCTCGCCAGGAATGGTTTGGATTGATACTTCTACTACTGACTTTAAGCAATCTCAAGAATTAGAAAAAAAAGCATTAACCAATAATGTATCCATGTTAGAAGCTACTTTGACAGGAGGAGTTCATGCATTGCAAAATAATAATATGGTAAGTTTAGCAGGAGGTAATAAAGAGATTTTTAATGAGTGGAAAGAATTAATACAAGATGCAATTGGTGAGGTTGTTGTACTTTGTGGAGATATCGGAGCAGGTGCGATTGCGAAGGTAGTTTCTAACATGCTTGCTTTCACTAATATGGTGGCAGCTTCGGAATGTATGATGATTGCAAAAAAAGCAGGCTTAGACTTAGAAAACTTTTTTGATGCCATCAGAGTTTCTGCTGGCAATTCATTTGCATGGGAAACTGTTGTGCCACATATTTTTAATCAAAAATATGAAGCGGGGTTCACAATGGACTTAGCATGTAAGGATATGAAGTTATGTTATTTATTAGGTGAGCATTTAAAAATTCCATTAGATTTACATATGGAAGTGAAAAAAAAGATGGAGAAAGCCAAATCTCAATATGGAGATAATGAAGGATGTTATGTATATCCACGAACTCTTGAAGATGAATTAAATGAGCCTTTATCTCTAAATGGATGGGATAATTGGGGTTATGACATAGAGGTAGTAGATGGCTCAATAGTTGTTAAACACAAGAATCGACCTGAATCTAAACACCCTCAATACAACACACAGTCAAAATGGAAAGCATATTACAAATTCATAGAGTAAATTAAGAAACTAGATAAATGAAAACCCTCTTAGCTCTATTATTATTAATCCCTAGTTTGAGTTGGGGACTTACTTTTAAGGATGGAAAACAAGTTGATGGCAATGAAAAAACGCGAGATAAGGAATTAAAATCTGAGGAAATATCTTCAGATATTATTGGGAGATGGAGAGGTTTAGCTAATTGCGAATGGAATGGACGCTATGAGTTAGGCAATGGAATTATTGAAGGTGTAATTGATCTAGTTATTAAAAAAGATAAGAAAGATCCCAACAAAGTTATTATAAAAAAAGAAAAATGGCTTTGGCCATCTTTTGGAGGAAGAGTCAAAATAAAATCATTTAAGGTTAATGAGAATTCTTTCGAAATTGTAAGCAAAGAGCCTGTTGATGATAAGGATAATACCAGGAAGTGGTTTGGAAAAATGTCAAGCAATGATCATATTGAGGTCACCGATGAATATAATAATTGCGATGCTCTGCTCTATCGAGCAGAGAATGTTACATTTGAAGCATTCACTCCCAGAATTCCTATTGATTTTATAGATGGTGTTGAAAATGATCAAAAGTATACGATTGAGGGGTTTTTAACTTACCCTCAAGAGCAAAAAGAAAAATATCCTTTAATGATTTTAATTATGAATTCTGCCTGTGACTTTGGGCAAAGAAATTTTACGTTAGGTCAGGATATTAAAAAAGCAGGTGTTGCTACATTAGAGATTGATAGCTGTCTTCCAAGAGGCCTCAGTATTTACAATATGATTATTCAAGGCAACAGCAGCAAACTAACACCATGGATGGGAGCAGCTGACGCTCTCTATGGTTTAAAGCACATGCAATCTCATCCCAAAATAGATCCTGAAAAGATTGCAGTTATGGGTTTTAGTTGGGGTGGGTCAGCAGCAGTTTACACTGGTCTTGATATGATTAGAAAGCCAATAATTGATGATGAAAATTTAAATGATTTTGCATTAAGAATAGGAGTTTATCCATATTGTAGATATTTAGATAAACAGGGTGTAACTAAAAATAAAATTCATTTTTTAACCGGTGAAAAGGATGAGACTACTCCTGCCTTATTTTGTAAAGATATGGCAAAAAACTTTAACGATTTTGGTGGTAATGCAACTATAGATATTTTTCCTAACGCCCATCATAACTTTGATGGATGGAGCAATTGGGATGAGGCAGAATTTTCAAATCAATGGTTTAGAGTAACTAAAAATTGCAAATACTGGCTTGCTGCGGATGGAAAAAGAACGTGGCGAATGGAAGATAAAGTAATTCATTTAGATAATTACGATACTTGGGATGTTTCTGCTGATAAGCATTACAAAGATTATAAAAAAGAATGTGAGCATTGGGGGGTCGTAGAGGGAAGAAACAATGAAGCGGCTATTAATTCTGCAAAAAAAACAATATCTTTGCTTGAAGAATACTTAATGTAAAAATTGAATTAATTTCGATTATTGTCTCGCTTTCAAAAGGTTTATGATTGTTTGAGAATGTTTTTTTGCCTTTAGGAAAAATTGTCGTGGGTTGAAATTACTTCCATTGTAATAGTCAAAGACACAATGGGGGTGGGTAAACATCTCTGTGTACCCTATGTGTACCCTACGAAACAAATTTAGATTGATTCTCATAAACAAACGCTAACAAAAGGTACACAGAACAGTCAATTGGTTGACCCTTACTTTTGGGGATAAGATCTCAATTTAGTGTGAAGCTATTTAGTTTTTTAAACTTGCAATTATCTTTTTGGCGCGCTCTGCAGGATTCGAACCTGCGACCCTCTGCTTAGAAGGCAGATGCTCTATCCAGCTGAGCTAAGAGCGCATTTATTGGAATATTTACCACTTCAACTTTATATTTTCTACTTTAATATGCATTAATTTTTAAATGAACAATATTATAATTAAAGTCGAAAATTTGGTGAAAACATTTGGTGGATTAGTTGCGCTAAATGATTGCTCCTTAGAAATTAAGGATAAAGCTATAACAGGAATTATTGGACCCAATGGTTCTGGTAAAACTACGTTATTTAATGTAATTACTGGTAATCTGAAGCCAGATAAAGGTAAAGTTTTCTATAATGGTGTTGAAATAACTAATGAAGAGTCGCACGACTTATTTCATTTAGGAGTATTAAGAACATTTCAAATAGCACACGAATTTTCAAATATGACAGTTATTGAAAATTTAATGGTAGTGCCGGGTAATCAAAAAGGTGAAAAGCTTCTATATTCTTTGATGAATAGTCAAAAAATTAAAAAAGAGGATGAATTAATTAAAGATAAAGCTATGGAAGTTTTAAAATTTTTAAAAATTGAACACCTTAAAAATGAGAGAGCTGGAAATTTATCTGGAGGTCAAAAAAAACTTTTAGAATTGGCAAGAACAATGATGGTAGATGCTAAAATAGTTTTTTTAGATGAAGTTGGTGCAGGAGTTAATAAAACACTCCTTAGAGACATCAGTGACTCAATTTTAAAACTTAATCAAGATAAAGGTTACACTTTTTGTATGATTGAACATGATTTTAACTTTATAAGTGAGTTGTGTGACCCCGTAATAGTTTTAGCTGAGGGATCAGTTCTTTTTAAAGGTTCTGCTGAGGAAGTTAAGTCAAATGAACAGGTTATTGAGTCTTATTTAGGTAAGGGATTAAAAAAATAATGTTTTTTTCTGCTTCAAATTTAACTGGCGGTTATGGAGGTGTAAATATTATCGAAGAGTGCTCTTTTAGCGTTAATAGAGGTGAAATTGTGTCCATTCTAGGTCCTAATGGTGCTGGTAAATCGACAGCAATGAAAGCAATGCTTGGTATACTTGACTTAAAAAATGGAAATGTCGTACTTGACGGGAAAGACATCACAAAACTTAAAACACAAGATAGAATAAAGCTAGGTATTTCCTTTGTACCTCAAATTAAGAATATATTTACAGAATTAACAGTAAAAGAGAACTTAGAGATGGGTGCTTTTTTAAATGATGCTAATTTATCAACGAGATTAGAGGAGATGTATGATTTATTTCCTATAATTAAAGAGAAAAAAGATCAATTTGCAGGCGAATTATCAGGTGGTCAACGACAACAGGTTGCAATCGCCAGAGCTTTAATGACTGAGCCAGATGTTTTAATGTTAGACGAACCAACTGCAGGTGTTTCACCTGTAATTATGACAGAATTATTTGAACACATACTAAATATAAAAAAACAAAACATAGCTATACTAATGGTTGAGCAAAATGCCCGCCAGGCTTTAGAAATATCTGACCGAGGTTATATTTTAGTAACAGGAAAAAATGCTTACGAAGGCAAAGGAGACTTTCTTCTTAATGATAAAAAGATAAGGAAGGCTTTTTTAGGTGGGTAAATGGATTTTTTAAACTCAATCATACTTCTTACAAACTTTATTATTGTGCCAGGAATAACTTATGGATCTCAACTGGCTTTGGGCGCAATTGGAGTAACTCTTATTTATGGTGTGTTAAGATTTGCTAACTTTGCTTATGGAGACTTGATGGCTTTTGGAACGATGATTGTAATCCTTGTTACTTGGTTTTTACAGTCAAAAGGAATTACGTTTGGCTTACTTCCAACTGCTTTACTTGCGTTACCAGTTGGTATTCTATTAACAATTGCAGTTAGCTTATTTTTTGACAAAACAGTATTTGAATATTACAGAAATAAAAAAAGTGACCCTGTAACTTTTATAGTTGTTAGTCTTGGTATTATGTTTGTTTTAAACGCAGTGGTTAGAATTATCATTGGACCAAACGATATAAACTTTATGGATGGTCATAAGTTTATTATGAAAGCTAGAGAATTTAAACAAATGACAGGGTTAAATGAGGGACTAGCATTAAAATCAACTCAAGTTATAACATTAATTACAACAATAATTACTTGCTCCATACTATTTTATTTTTTAAATAAAACAAAAACAGGCAAATCTATGAGAGCTTATTCAAATAATGAGGATTTAGCTTTGCTATCAGGTATTGATCCAAAAAAAATTGTTTTACTGACCTGGATAATCGTTTCAATATTAGCGACTGTCGCTGGAACTTTGTATGGATTGGATAAAAGTTTTAAACCATTTACTTACTTTAATAACCTTCTTCCTATTTTCGCAGCAACAATTGTTGGTGGTATTGGAAATCCTTTAGGTGCATTTTATGGGGGCTTTCTAATTGCTTTCTCTGAAATAGGCCTTACCTATGCGTATAAAAAATTTTTTAAGTACCTCATGCCTGATGGTCTAGAACCAAGCACACTAATACAATTTATCTCTACTGATTATAAATTCGCGATCTCTTTTGCGATATTGATAGTGGTTCTTATTTTTAGGCCAAATGGTATCTTTAAAGGAAAAGTCATATGATCAATAATACTGACTTTAAAATTTGTTTCTCAGTAATGACAGTTTTAACCATTTTAGTAGGTTTATTTCAATCATGGGGTATTGCTTTATCAATGTTAAATCTCTGTCTAATCTCTGCTGTTATGGCAATGGGGGTAAATATTCAATGGGGTTTTGCAGGATTAATTAATTTTGGTGTAATGGGCTTTTTGGCCATAGGTGGTCTAGCAACTATTTTAGTTTCAGTTCCACCTGTTCCTGAAGCTTGGAGCGCTGGTGGGTTAGGAATTTTAATTTCTGGTTTATTTTTAGTTGCAGTTGTTTTTAGTGTATTAATTATTAATAAAAAAATTCCAAATCATAAATATAAAAATTATTTTATATTCTTTATCATAATTTTATCTATACCCTTACTTAAGTTTATAGCTGGTCCATCAATTAGTAAGATTGAGTCAATAAATGCCGCTACATCAGGTTTCTTAGGTGGAGCCAATTTACCAATTATATTTTCATGGTTTGTTGGTGCTATTTTGTGTGCACTCGTAGCCTTTGTCGTAGGAAAAGTTTGTTTAGGATTGAGGTCTGACTATTTAGCAATATCAACTTTATTGGTCTCGGGAATAATAATAACAATTGTAAAACATGAGGAGTGGCTATCAAGGGGGGTAAAGAATGTTATTGGTTTAAAGAGACCAGTTCCATATGAAGTGGATTTACAAAACTCTGAGTGGTTTATTAAGCTTGTTGAGTTTTTTAACTCTTCCAAACTATCAAATATATTAGATCCTGATGAAAAGGTTTCTCTGCTTAATCAATTAGTTATCAACTCATCTGGTGTTTTTGTAAAGCTTTGCTTTAGTCTTATATTTTTATTAGTTGTAATTACAATACTTTACTTTTCAGAAAAAGCCTTGAATTCTCCTTGGGGTAGAATGATGAGGGCAATAAGAGACAACGAAGAAGCAGCTAAAGCTATGGGTAAAAATGTTGTCAAGCAACACCTATTTATTTTTATGTTAGGTTCAGCAATTATTGGATTTGCGGGTGCCATGCTTGTAACATATGACGGTCTATTTACACCCTCCAGCTATCAACCATTAAGATATACCTTTCTCATATGGGTAATGGTCCTATTAGGAGGAACAGGTAATAATTATGGTGCAATATTAGGTGGATTTGTTGTTTGGTTTATTTGGATACAATCTGCTCCATTTGCATTATTAGTTATCAATATTTTCACAAACCATTTAGATGAAACAAACTATATAAAAGAACATCTATTGAATAGTGTCCCCTACTTTCGATATTTGATGATGGGTCTTGGACTTTTATTAGTTATGAGGTATCGCCCAAAAGGGCTACTTCCAGAAAAAATTATTAAGAATTAATTTCACTTTAGCCCCACCAAAATGATGGGGCTAAAAAATAGCAATTATCTTTGTGCTACGTCAGTAAATTGTCCGCCTTCAATTCCCTTTTCAAGGAATGCTCCAAATGCTTCTCCTACCTCAGTAAAATTAACATCAGTGGCTCCGTCATAGTCAACTGCAAAACCTGCACAAGCAAGCTCGAGACCTTTACCTAGTTCACCAGCATAAATCTTAGTACCGGGGCCATTAGCTACACTCATAATATTTGCAGCTACAGTTGCACTGTCATCGGATCCGCCTTTGCACATTGCTAGCATGATTAATGCAGCAGCGTCATATGACTCTCCGACGTAAACTGATGGGTCAACTCCGTTAGCTTCAGCGTATGCTTTAAACTGCATTGCACCAGCACCTAAAGAACCAGGCATTGAACCAAATGAACCATCAAGATCTGAACCAAATGTGTCTGTTAATGATTCACCAATCATACCATCAGATAAAACAAATGTATCAAAAGCACCAGTATCTAAGGAACCTTGGATAATTTGGTTTCCACCTTGATCTAGGTAACCTATAACAACTAAAGCATCGCCACCGGCTGATGAAAGAACACCTACTTCAGCACTATAGTCAGCTTTGTCACCTTCGTGAGCAGTTTTAGCTGTAACTTCAATACCTCTTGCAATTGCTGCAGCTTCATATACATCAGCTAAACCAACACCGTAATCAGTATTAACGTAAGTAATTGCAACACTTGAAATACCTCTGTCACTAGTTATGTCTGCTAATACCTCTCCACCTCTAGCATCAGAAGGAGCTGTTCTGAAAAACAAACCATTGTCCTCTGCAGTAGTTAAAGCAGGTGAAGTTGCAGATGGTGAAATCATTGGAACACCATTTGGTACAGCTACATTTGAAAGGACTGCACCTGTAACACCAGAACAGTCTGCTCCCATAATTGCAGTAACACCCTGTGAGATTAAAAATTCAGCTGCAGATGCTGCCGCTGCTGAATCAATACATGTTGAGTCAGCTCTAATTGAACTAACAGTTGAACCACCTAATAGTTTACCAGAGTCTGAAGCTTCATTAAAAGCTAACTCAGCGCCTGCAGCCATACCCGGCGTTAATGATTCAATAGGTCCTGTAAAACCTAAAATAATGCCAACTTTAACTTCTTTAGCGTATGACGTGCTAAACATAAATAAAGCAAGCAGAGTAGTAATGAACTTAATCATTTCTTTCCCCCTTATTAATTAATAATTATGCTGAGATAATAGTATTATATTTAAAAAAATGAATATTTAATTACTAATGTGTCCAGGAAGTTTTTCTATTATTTGAGAAATTACTGGCATAACTCTTTGGTTTTACTGGTTTATAGGTTTGATCAACAACCCTGTATTGATATGAGTTCTTTTGACACCATAAGGTAGCATCATCTAAGCTGTCAAAGTATAATTTTAATTGTTTAGTTGTGTTTTTTGAGCTATTCCAGCCCATTAATACATCCTTTTGAAGGCTAGGATCAAACTCAAACTCGATAATCCACATTTTAGTTTTCTTTAATCCTGATTGCATATTAGTTTTTGACGGACGCTTAATTGTTACTTTTTTCATTTTTTTTTGGTCGGGGAGACAGGATTCGAACCTGCGACTTTCTGCTCCCAAAGCAGACACTCTACCAGACTGAGCTACTCCCCGAGTATTGAATATATATACTTTTGTCTTATAAATAGTCAAACAGTTAAATCTCATGCAAAAAGTAACGAAAATTAAAAAATTACTTATATCAAACAGCTTCTTCAAATTTTGGAAATATCAATTTTTAGTTCGTAGTTATAACAAGAAAATAAAACCTTATAAGATTTTTAGAGAAATATTAAATGTTGGAGATGTCGTTTTTGCTCTTTGTTTTAGTCCTGAAGAGAAAAAGTTTTATTTGATCAAGCAATTCAGACCATTTTACTTTGTCAGAAATAAAACATTAAAATATGAAATTGTAGGAGGATTAGTAGATAAAGGTGAGTCGCTTATTACTGCTTTAAAAAGAGAAATTAAAGAGGAAATAGGAGTAAAAACAAAAAAAATTGTGAAATTAACTACATACTGCCCAGTACCAGGCTACTCCGATGAAATTGTTCATGTTTATTATGCAGAGGTTGAAAAAATAAAACTAAAAACTCTTTATAATAGAAATGAGAATGAGGAAATTAAAATTTTTAAATTAAGTCTAACTGAATTAAAAAAAATTAATGAAAGTAAATCTATACAAAACGTTCTAACAAAAATTTCTATTTATGAGTATTTTAAAAAATTTAAAAAGAGTTAACGTTATTAACAATCTTATTTTCTTTTAAAAAATCAG
>LUMT01001176.1_pt1 | contig 10256 bp, 9 predicted proteins | sample 729741 | NCBI WGS metagenome assembly LUMT01 (sample SAMN03860299, study PRJNA289734) | marine metagenome | biome: seawater column; feature: ocean; material: water; isolation source: Red Sea water column Station 192 - depth 50m | place: Saudi Arabia: Red Sea | collected 2011-10-15 | depth 50 m | reverse complement strand
TTATGAAGCTTTTATGGATTATAGGGTTGGTGGAACAGAAGTTTCTGCAAAAGGAAAAGTTATTATTCAAAAACTTATAAAAGGTGAAAATGTTTCTATTGATGACACAGGTTTATCGAAAAGAGAATGGAATGAACTTATGGAAGCTTTTGATCTTAAAGACAAATTGATCTAAATATTTATGGTCACATTTGGAATAGTTTCGTTATTTCAAGCATGGATATTACCAGGTTTTCTTTTTTTGTTATTTTTTAAGAAAATTAAAATTTTTGATGCTATAGTTTTATCTATTCCATTAAGCTTGGTTTTAAATTACATTTTAGTCTATAATTTGGTTTTATTAAAAATTTACAATCAAAATTTTTTAATTGTAATAATTTTAATAGAATTAATTTTAATTATTCTTTTATTAATAAAAAATTATAACTTTAAAAGATTATTAAATGAAATTGACAATTTTTTTTCATTTAAAAAAAATTTTAAAACTATTAACGTAGAACTATCATTAATAAATATAATAGTATTATTACTATTCATTATATATTCTTTCTATGCTTTAAATAATCTTGGACAACCCGTTCATGATGGAGATCCTTTAGACATGTGGAATAGCTGGGCTTTATCCTGGTCTAAAAATGAAATACCTCTAGGAGTAGAATATCCGCAAGCAGTTCCTATATTATATTCAATAAGTTATGTTTTGATTTCAAATTACGAAGTTGAATATTTTACAAGCGCTGTATGCTTAATTTATCCTATTTGGATATTTGTCACTTTCTTTAGATTAATTTATTTGTTTCCTGAAAAAAAATTATTAATTAAAATGACATTAGTAATTACTACTTTTTTTTTACTCTCTATTCTCAGAAATTACACACTTTTTATTGGTTTCTCTGATCCAATTTTAGTTTCAGTCACTTTGAGTTCTTGTTTTATATTTTTATTTTTTTTTTTTACAAATCAAAACTACGACTTGAATCATTTTAATTTTAAACAAATTATACTTATATCTTTAGTAGCTTCATCACCAGCGATTACAAAACAAATGGGCCTACTAGTTTCATTTTTATTTCCTGTTTTTTTTTTAATAATTCATCATTTTAAAAAAAAATATTTTAAAAATTTTTTTTTAATGGGTGTGATCATATTTTTTATAAGTCTTTCTTGGTATTTTTTTCCAATTTACGAATATTTTCTATTAAACTTCGATCCCACAGAAACATATTTTGGGAAATTGTCGTCTGATTCCATGAGTAAATTTCAAAATACATCGATGATCAGTAAACTCAACTTTGGATTAGAATATTTATTTTGGAAATTTAAGTACTTAATATTATTTTTTGTTCTTTTGGCAATTAATAATAAATATGCCTCATTAGTTTTATTTTTGATCGTTATACCTTATTTTTGTCTTTGGTCTTTATTTTTTGTTGTTGACAATCGTAACTTTGTGATGATTTCCCCATTTCTTGGATTTATCTTAAGTATTGGAATTAATAATTTTCTTAAAATACTCTCTTTATTTAATATTAAATTTATAAAATCATCTAAACTTATATTAATAGCAATTTTTACTTTTCTATTTTTTTTTATATTAAAAGAAATAAAAAATGAGGAGAAATTAATTTTTAAATCTATCGAGGATAAGAAACTAAGAGGTTTTCCAGAGACAAATATTCTTCTATATAACTATTTAAAAAACTCTGATAAAGAGTATGATATCATTACTGTATCAGCTAATGTTTTTAAATTTCTTCCAGATATAGGTCATAGATTTGTTCGTTCTGGTTGCGAAGAATTTATCAATTTAATTGATAATAAATATAAAGATAAGAATTATTATCTACTTCTTAATAAGGATTATTGTGAATTAGATAATTTATATAAAGATAGATTGTCATCATTAAAGATTGAAAACATATTTGGTAACAAAAAACATGATTTTTACCTTATCACAAATTAATTATTTAATTTTTTCGGTGTTTCTTGAATATTTTGCATTGCTAGCGACTTATCTTTTTTTTCTTCATGATATTCAGCATCAACATTTATATCCCAAATATTATTAATATTTTTATTATTTATTATATTTTCTACGGTAAGTAAGGAAGTCATCATTGCATGATCTTGATTATTATATTTGTGCATACCATTTCTTCCAACTAAAAACAGATTTTTGTAATTTTCTTCAATTTCATCAGAAATCTTTTTTACGATTGTTTTATATTTCTTATCATAAACAGGATAAGCTTTTTTTTGTCTAACTACATAGGCATCTGTAATTTTTTCATCAGTCAAAATCTCAAGTTTGTTTAAATCCTCTATAGCTATTTCTTTTAGTTCTTGGTCACTTTTATTCCAAAAATTTTCACCTTCGTTACAAAAATATTCAAGGCCTAAACATCCTTTATTCTCAGGGGCCATATGAGTTGACCACGAAGTATAATTTTGTATCCTTCCAGCATCAATATTCTGGTCATGGATATAAATCCAATTGTCGTCAAAGCTTGGTCTCTTATCAATCATTATTGCTACAGTGATGAAATCTCTGTATTTGAGATCAGAAGCTAAATTCTTTGATACTAAAGGTGGATGGATATTTTTTACAACATCACTCATTGCAGCCGAAGAAATAACTCTTTTACATTCATAAGTAATTTCTTGATTGTTAATCTTATTTAGACACTGAACTCTCCAACTTTTATTAATTTTATTATACGCAAACTTTTTTGCTTCAACTCCCATAGTAATTTTGCCATTTTGTTTCAATATCTTTTCAGCTGCTTTTTCCCACATCATACCTGGACCATACTTTGGGTATTTAAATTTTTTTATTAAAGTTTTTATTACCTTCTTATTTTTATTAAAATTTAAAAATTTAATTGAGTTTAATATAAGGCTTGTTAAGTTCAGGCCTTTTATTCTTTGTGCTGCCCAATCCGAAGAAATATCATCACAACTCATGCCCCAAACTTTTTCAGTATAAGTTTTAAAAAAATTTTTATAAAGTCTTTCTCCAAAACTATTTGCTACCCACTCATGAAAAGATTTAGGATTTTTTTTAGGATAAATTTTAGCTTTTAAAAATGATACTCCACATAAAAAACTTTCTAGTAACCCCAATTTAAATAATGCTTCACCAGCTGAGAGTGGATAACTGAAAAATTTCTTTTTAAATAATATTCTAGATTTTCTGTTTGTTTCAATAAATCCATCTTCTAAAATCTCATCCCATAATAGATTTATTGTTTTTGATTTACTAAAGAATCTATGACCACCTATATCAAATCTATAACCATTTTTACTCTCAGTCCTAGAAATACCTCCAACATATTTTTCATCAGCCTCGACAATTTCAACACTGCCCAGACTCTTATTTTTTAAAATTGAATATCCAGCAGTTAATCCTGACGGACCGGCTCCAATAATTAAATTTTCGATTTTAATTAACATATTAATTTATTATTTTTTTGTATTTTTATATTTATTGATTTGAATCTCAATTCCTTCTTCAAAATTTCTTGGAGCAAATAAAAAATCATTTTTTGCATTTGAGTAATCATATATTTTGTCTTCAGATAATCTTTCAACTTGAGATGTATTTATATGTAATTTTTTAAAAAAAATTATTTCACATATTTTTATTAAAAAAATTGAAAGTTTAAGAGGTATCTTTAAATATATAATTTTTTTTTTAAGTTTCTTCTCTATTATTTTAAGCATATCAATATATTTTATTGGTTCTTTACCAGCTAAAATGTACCTTTTGTTAAATGTTAGATTCTTATTTTCAATTATTTTAAAAAAAGCAATTGCTAAATCCTCAATATAAATCGGCTGCATGTAATTTTGTCCATCTCCAAAAATTGGAAAAATTTTAAATTTATCCATGAATCTGATTAATCTTGACATATTGATATCCCTAGAGGTGCCATAAATCATGGAGGAGCTCAGTATAGTAATGTTAGAATTTTTTTCCAAAATATCTTTTTCTATGTTCCTTCTATTTTCAATCCTAGGCGAGGAATGCTTTGAATAAACCATTGTAGAGTGAACTAATATAAACCATTTAACTTTCTTTTCGTTTCCTACTTCTACAATATTTTTACTATTTTCGATATTTGCTGTATGTAATACAAGGTCTATATTATCAAGACATTCTGATAAAAAATTTTTATCATCAATGTTTCCATTAAATATTCTAAATTTTAATTTGAATTGATCAAAATAAGAATTTTTAGATTTATATCTAGTAATAACTGTTATAATTTCATTAAAGTTTTCTTTTTCCAATTTTTTTAAAAAAAAATAAGAGGTATTGCCTGTGGCACCAGTCAAAAGAATATTTTTAAAATTATTAAAATTCATTACAAAGTGATAAATTTAAAATATTATATTTTTTACTTTATTAGCAAAATTAATATATTTTTTTGAAATTTCATGATCGGGGTTATTCTCAACAATTGGTTTTCCTTCATCACCAGATTTTCCAACCTCTGGATCAATAGGTATTTCTCCCAAAAACTCTTTGTTGAATTCTGAAGCGGTTTTTTTTACACCTCCTTCACCAAAAATTGGATATTTTTTTCCGTCATCTCCTATGAAATGGCTCATATTATCTACAAGCCCTATTATTTTCACTTTAAGTTTGTCAAACATTCTAATTCCACGTTTTACATCCTGTAAAGCTATTTCTTGTGGAGTAGATATGATTATAACACCATCCATGTTTATTTCTTGAGAAAAAGTTAATTGTGTATCACCAGTTCCTGGAGGCATATCAACAATTAAAATATCCAGATTCTTCCATAAAACTTTTTGTGTAAAAGTTTTTATCGCAGAAATCACCATAGGACCTCTCCAAATCATTGGTGTTTGCTCATCTGTTAAAAAACCAATTGATATACATTGAATTCCATATTTCATAATTGGCTTTAATTTTTGCCCATCACTTTCAGGTTTTTCGTTTATTGAGAATAATTTTGGTAGCGAAGGTCCATATATGTCTGCATCTAATAACCCAACTTTCAAATCCAATTTTTTTAAAGCTAAAGCAAGATTTGAGGCAAAAGTTGACTTTCCTACGCCCCCTTTAGCGCTAGAAATTGCAATCGTAAATTTTGTTCCAATTATTGGGTTTCTTCTGAAGGTTTTTGGCTCTGTTTTTGCTTTCACTGTGTCACTCAAACCTACTTTTTTATTGTTCATTCTTTACCATTACCTTGTTTTTGGCGATAAAGACACTATATAGAATGTCGTATTATGAGTGATTTTAAAAATCAAAGTCCTTGGGGAACACCTCCAGGAGGAAGTGGTAGCGGAAATGGCGGATTTAGGAAAGGCCCCACTCCTCCAAATATTGATGAAGTTATAAGTAAACTACAATCAATAATAAACAGATTCTTGGGCGGTGGTAAAGGCGGGGCTAAGCCAGTAATAATCGGTCTCATAATTCTTTTAGTTGTTTGGACTTTAAGTGGTCTTTATAGAGTTTTACCTGATGAACAAGGAGTTGTTTTAAGATTTGGAAAATTTGTTAAAACTACACAACCCGGATTAAATTATCATCTTCCTTTTCCAATTGAAAATGTATTAACCCCTAAAGTAACAAAAGTTAATCGAATGGACATTGGATTTAGATCAGAAAGAGATAGTGGATTTTCTTCAGGTGGAGTTGCAGATGTTCCAGAGGAAAGTTTAATGTTAACAGGTGATGAAAACATAGTTAATATAGATTTTTCAGTATTTTGGGTAATTAAAGATGCAGGTAATTTTTTATTTAAAATTCAAGATCCAGAAGGGACAGTTAAAGCAGCTGCAGAAACAGCAATGAGAGAGGTTATTGCGCGATCTGATATTCAACCAATTCTTACTGAAGGTAGATCACTTATAGAAGCTGATACTCAAGAAATAATACAAGAAATTTTACTTATAGAAGCTGATACTCAAGAAATAATACAAGAAATTTTAGATGAATACACAAGTGGAATTCAAATTACACAAGTTCAAACTCAAAAAGCCGATCCACCAGACCAAGTTATTGATGCATTCAGAGATGTCCAGGCTGCAAGAGCTGATATGGAAAGATCTAAGAATGAAGCAGAAGCATACGCTAACGATGTAATTCCAAGAGCTCGAGGAGAGGCTGCAAAAATTTTGCAAGCTGCAGAAGCTTATAAAAAAGAAGTTGTTGCCAAGGCAGAGGGAGAAGCAAGTAGATTTTTATCAATATACAATGAGTATGCAAAAGCCAAAAAAGTAACTCAAGAAAGAATGTATCTTGAAACAATGGAAGAAGTATTAGCTGATATTAATAAAATAATAATTGACAAAAATTCAGGCGAAGGTGTAGTTCCATATTTACCTTTGCAAGAGTTGAAAACAGGGACTAATTAAAATGAAAGCTGGAAAATTTTTACTACCAATAATAATTCTTATTGCAGCAACAATTTACTTTTCTGTTTTTATAGTTAAAGAGGTTAACCAAGCTATTGTTCTTCAATTTGGTGATCCTAAGAGAATAATATCCAAACCTGGAATTAATTTTAAAATTCCATTTATTCAAAACGTTGTATTTTTAGATAAAAGAATTTTAAATCTTGATACACCACCTGAAGAAGTAATTGCATCAGATCAAAAAAGATTGATTGTTGATGCATTTGCAAGATTTCAAATAATTGACCCTCTAAAATTTTATATATCTGTTGGCAATGAAAGAGTTGCAAGATCAAGATTGGCAACGATTATAAATTCTAGAATAAGAAACGTCCTCGGACAGCAAGAGCTGCAAACTCTTCTATCAGAGGATAGAACAAAACAAATGTCTCTAATTCAAGAAGGTGTAAATAATGAAGCAGAAAACTTTGGTATTAGTATTGTTGATGTAAGAATTAAAAGAGCAGATCTTCCTCAAGCAAATAGTGATGCAATTTTTAGAAGAATGCAAACCGAAAGAGAGAGAGAAGCAAAAGAATTTAGAGCAAAAGGCGCAGAAATGGCAGTAACAATTACTTCAACTGCTGATAAAGAAGTAACTGTTATACTTGCAGATGCACAAAAAAAATCAGAGATTATGAAAGGAGAAGGCGATGGTTTGAAAAACAAAATTTTTGCTGATGCCTTCGGACAAGATCCTGAATTTTTTGCATTCTATAGAGCTATGCAAGCATATCAAAAAGCTTTAATTGGTGGTGAAACATCAATGATACTTTCACCAGATAGTGAATTTTTTAAATTTTTCGGAAATATTGATCAAAAAGTAGAATAATTTTAATGAGAGAATTGATCATCGCATTTGGTCTATTCCTTTTTATTGAAGGTATTCTTTACGCCATATTTCCATCAAAAATGAAAAATATGATAATAAAATTAAAAGAAGCCACTGATAATCAACTAAGAACTGGTGGATTAATATTTGCATTAATTGGTTTTTTTATTATTTGGTACTTAAAAAGATGAGATTAATAAAAATTATATTACTAATATTATTTTCAATTAATATTCAAAATACTACTAACGCAGCAAATATGCCTGCATCTTTTGCAGATCTTGCTGAAAAATTAATGCCATCAGTAGTAAATATCTCTACTACAACAACAGTAACCACAAGGTCAAATCCGTTTCCGTTTGAATTTCCTCCTGGGTCTCCTTTTGAAGACATGTTTAAAGATTATGGAACTCCTCAAAAGAGACAGACAAGTGCGCTTGGATCTGGCTTCATTATAGATGAAAAAGGAATTGTTATTACAAACAACCATGTAATACAAGGTGCAGAAGATGTTTTTGTTAGAGTTAATGGTGAAAAAAATATAAAGGCAAAAGTAATTGGAGCTGATCCTGGAATGGATTTGGCGGTTCTACAAATAGAGTCAGATCAAAAATTCACACCAGTTAAATTTGGAGACTCTGATACTGCAAGAATAGGTGATTGGGTTATTGCAATTGGGAATCCATTTGGTTTAGGTGGAACGGTTACTGCGGGAATAATCTCTGCAAGAAACAGAAGTATCGGTCTTTCAAGATATGAGGACTACATTCAAACTGATGCATCTATCAACCAAGGTAATTCAGGTGGTCCATTATTTAATATGGATGGCGATGTAGTAGGAATAAATACTGCAATATTAGGTCAATCAGGTTCAATTGGAATTGGTTTTGCAATACCTTCTAATAGTGCACAAAAAGTAATTAATCAATTAATTGAATTTGGTGAGACTAAAAGAGGATGGCTAGGTGTTAGAATTCAAACAGTAACAAAAGATATTGCAGATGTTGAAAAATTAGATGAACCAAGAGGAGCACTTGTTGCAAGTGTAGCTGAAAATAGTCCATCAGATAAGGGAGGAATTAAATCCGGAGACATAATTTTAGAATTTGATGGTAAAAAAATTAATGAAATGAGTGAACTTCCAAGAATAGTGGCTGAAACAGAAGTTGGAAAAAAAGTAAAATTAAAAGTATGGAGAAATAAACGTGAAATAACTAAGGAAATTATACTTGGAAGATTGGAAACATCAGAAGACTTTAAATCTCAAGGTTTAGTAACAGAAAAACCTAAAGAAGATACAATAGATGGTTTGAAAATAAAAGTGAGATTACTAAATAAAGATGACATTAAAGAAAGAAATTTACCAAAAAATACAACAGGATTAGTCATCACAGAAATCGATAAAGATAGTCCAGTTAATTATCTTCAAATAAATAATATTATTGTTGAAGCACAAAAGAAAAAGATCAACACTATTGGTGATCTAGATAACATTGTAAAACTAGCTCTAAAAAGCAATGATAAAAGTTTACTTATCGCAATTTATAATAACAATAACCAAAGAAGATATATTGGTGTTAAATTAAATTAATGGACTTAAAGTCCAAAATAATTCTCATTTCAGGACCAACAGCATCTGGAAAATCAAAATTTGCTATTCAACTTGCAAAAAAAATAAATGGAGAGGTGATAAATGCAGATAGTATGCAAATATTTAAAGAACTCAAAATTCTTACGGCAAGACCTAAGCGAAATGATTTAAAAAATATAAAACATCATTTATATGGGTTTAAAAGTGTAAAGAATAATTATTCTACAGGAAATTGGCTTAAGGACGCCAAATTAAAAATTAATAATATTAAGAAGAAAAATAAAATTCCAATTCTTGTTGGCGGCACAGGTTTATATTTTAAAGCACTTATCGATGGTATTGTTAAAATTCCCGATATTCCATTCACTATTCGGAATAGAATAAGAAAAAAACAATCAAAAATAGGACAAACTAAATTTTATTCTGAACTTATTAAGCTGGATCCACTTTGCAAAAAAAAAATTAACAAAAATGATTCTCAAAGATCAATAAGAGCCTATGAAGTAAAAAAGTTTACAAATAAATCTTTATTTGATTGGTACAGTGAAACATACTCTGATTTTAATCAGGACAGTTTTATAAAGCTACATATCGATTATCCTAGAGATAAATTAATTGAGAGAATTTCCTTAAGAACAAATGAAATGTTAAGAGATGGAGCAATAAAAGAGGCTAAGAGGTTTTATAAATTAAGACTAAATAAAGATTTATCATCTAATAAAGTTATTGGTCTAAGTGAGATTAAAGAATATCTCGAAAAAAGAATAGACCTTACTGAATTGAAAGAAAAAATATCAATAAAAACAAGGCAATATGCCAAGAGACAGTCCACTTGGGCAAGAGGACAAATGTCTGATTGGCAAAAAATAAAATTTGATAGAGTTAAATCATTTATAAAAAAAATTCCTAAAACAGCATAGATTGCTTGACCTATTAGCACAACTTCAGCTAGATTGTCGGAATGTCAAAATTATACTCTGGAGCTGAAATCGTATTTAAATGTATGGAGGATCAAAATGTTGATCATATTTTTGGTTATCCAGGAGGTGCAGTCCTACCAATTTATGACGAATTACAGAATTTTAAATCAATCAAACATGTTTTGGTTAGACATGAACAAGGTGCTGGTCATGCAGCAGAAGGATATGCAAGATCATCAGGTAAACCTGGAGTTATTTTAGTAACTTCAGGTCCAGGTGCAACAAATGTAGTTACAGCTTTGACAGATGCATATATGGATTCAATTCCATTAGTTTGTATTTCTGGACAAGTTCCAACTCATTTAATTGGTACAGATGCATTTCAAGAATGCGATACAACAGGAATAACCAGACCTTGCACTAAACATAATTGGTTAGTTAAAGATGTAAATGATTTAGCTAGTACAATACATAAAGC
>LUMT01000817.1_pt1 | contig 10277 bp, 9 predicted proteins | sample 729741 | NCBI WGS metagenome assembly LUMT01 (sample SAMN03860299, study PRJNA289734) | marine metagenome | biome: seawater column; feature: ocean; material: water; isolation source: Red Sea water column Station 192 - depth 50m | place: Saudi Arabia: Red Sea | collected 2011-10-15 | depth 50 m | reverse complement strand
CTAGAGTTATAATTTGAAGACATTACTTTTCCATAGGCTCCTGTATTTTTTATAACTAGTAGATTACCAATTTTTTGTTTAGCCAATTTAATATTTTTTAAAAAAACATCTGAACTTTCACAAATAGGACCAGCAATAGCATAATCCATAAATTCCTCTGAGTTTACATTTATCGCTGATATTTCATGATGTGCACCGTACATCGCTGGACGTATCAATGTATTCATACCAGCATCAACAATTAAATAATTTATACCTCCATTATTCTTAATTGTAAGAATAGAGGTAACTGTAACTCCAGCCTCAGCAATTAAATATCGACCAGGCTCAAACGATAATTCATAGTTTGTTTGCGTAAAACAATTATCAAGCTCTTCTTTTACCTTCTTGATATTAAAGTCAGGATCAGAATCTTCATATTTAACATGAAAACCTCCTCCCAAATCTACATGTTTAATATTAATGCCTGATTCAATAAATTTATCTGCAGCCATTTTCATTTGAGAAAATGTATTTTTATAGGCCTCATTTTTACTAATTTGACTTCCAATATGACAACTAATACCAATTAAATTTAAACTTTTGCAACTTTTAACTAATTTGATAATTTTATCTATGTTATCGAATTCTATACCAAACTTATCAGTTTTTTTTCCTGTTGAAATTTTACTTAAAGTTTCACCATCAACATCTGGATTAAGTCTAACACCAATATCAACGATTTTATTTTTTTCATTTGCTAAATTATCGAGAAGTTTTATTTCTTCTAAAGATTCAGTATTAATTAAACGTATATTTTTATGTATAGCATAGAGTAAGTCTTGATCAGATTTTCCAACACCTTCAAAAATTATTTTATTTGGATCGAAACCAGCTTCCAAAGCTCTTTTTAATTCACCAACTGACACTACATCTGCTCCAATATCTAACGAGTTCATTAATTTCAAAATAGCTTGATTTGAATTAGACTTAATTGAATAAAAAATATTGTTACCTAAAATTTCTTTAGTTTTATTAACTTGATTAATAATTTTTTGTTGTGAATACACATAAAAAGGTGTCTGACAAACTTTAACTAAGTCATATAAAGAAGTACCCTCAATATACGGGTCATTATTTTTATAAGTGAGCATTTATTCAGTGTTTATAATAACGGATTGTTGACGTTTTTTCTCTTCTTCTAATTTCTCTAAACAGGCTTCATCACATGGATATGTAATTACCGATTTGTCTACTTGATCTTCTGGTAAACTTAAAGGACCAACTTTACCACAGCTAAAAGTAAACAACAAAAATGATAATAATATTAATCTGATCATTATAAGTATTTTTTTATAACAAGTTTTATCATTTTTTTAGTAATTTCAGGAGCCGTACCCCCAAAACTTGATTTTGATTTAACACTGTTAGTAGCTGATAGCACTTTTTTTGCGTCAGCTGTTATATTTTTGTCAAATTTTTTTAATTCTCCAAGAGATAATGAATCTATGTTTCTATCTTGTTTTGAACAATAAGAAACAATCTTTCCTGTAACAACATAAGCATCTCTAAATGAATATCTAAGATTTTGAACCAACCAATTAGCCAAATCGGTAGCGGTTGCATTTGAATTATCAATCAACTCTTTCATTCTAGTTTTGTTGAATGTAGATTTTGATAAAATTTCATTCATAACTTTTATACACAAAGAAACATTGTCGTATGAATTAAATGTTATTTGTTTATCGTCTTGTAAGTCTTTACTATAAGAAAGTGGTAACCCTTTAATAATATTAAGCATTGAACTTAAATTACTAATGATAATACTTGTTTTTCCTCTAACAAGCTCTGCACCATCTGGATTTTTTTTCTGAGGCATAATTGAACTACCAGTTGAAAGATCATCTGGTAAATTGATAAAATTAAATTGTTGATTTGACCAAAGTACTATTTCCTCTGCTATTTTTGATAAATGAACAGCAATTAGTGATAGAACAAATAAAAATTCTATTACAAAGTCTCTATCTGAGACAGTGTCCATAGCATTTTTTGTTGGCTCTCTAAATCCCAACTCTTTAGTTGTATATTTTCTATCAATAGGAAAAGAAGTCCCTGCAAGTGCAGCTGCACCTAATGGGTTTTCATTAAGACGATATAAACAATCTTCAAGTCTTGTTCTGTCTCTACCAATCATTTCAACGTAAGCTAAAACATGATGAGCCAATGTTATTGGTTGAGCAATCTGTAAATGAGTGTAACCTGGCATAATTGTTTCAGTATTTTTTGTTGCAATATTAATTAAAGTTCTCTGAAATTTTTTTAGTTCACTATCTAAAATTTTAGATTCTTTTTTAACCCATAATTTTAAATCAGTTACTACCTGATCATTTCTAGATCTTGCAGTATGAAGCTTTCCTGCAATTTTTCCAATTTTCTTAAATAATAAACTTTCAATGTTCATATGAATATCTTCAAGTTTTTTTGAAAATACGACCTTGTTTTTTTCAATATCTCTTTCAATTGCTTTAAGTCCAGAGACTATTGCACTTTGTTCTTTTTTATTTATTATTTTTTGTTTACCGAGCATTCTAGCATGCGCTATTGACCCAGTTATATCTTCTTTATACAGACGTTGATCGATATCTATAGACGTATTAATTGCATCTAAAATCTCACTAGGTCCTTTTGAAAAATGGACATTTCTTGAAGGATTTTTTTTCATTTTGCGCGCCTATAAGAGATATTTATATTAATTTCCACCCTTATGCTTAAATTATTTTCATACGGCAAATTTTTCTTATATAAGCTCACCTTTATAGAACTCACATGAATATTAAAAAAGTAGTAGTAATAGGATCTGGCACTATGGGCAGTGGAATCGCAGCCCAAATAGCAAATGCTAATATTGATGTTACACTTCTAGACTTACCTTCAAAAGAAGGATCTAGAAACCAAATTACAGAAAACGCTAAAGAAAGAATTAAAAAATCACGACCTCCACTTTTAGTAGAAAAAAACAAAGCAGAATTAATTAAGGTTGGAAATATTGAGGATGACTTTAATGAAGTTGCGGAAGCTGATTGGGTTGTGGAGGCTGTTGTTGAGAGAATAGATATTAAACATAACATTTATGATAAAATTCAGACTACAAGAAAGAACAATTCTATAATTTCATCTAATACATCTACAATTCCATTGAAAATCTTATCTGCAAATATGTCAGATGAAATGAAAAAAAATTTTTGCATTACCCATTTTTTTAACCCAGTTCGATATATGGCATTGCTCGAGATAGTAACTGAAGAAGTTAATGACATTGAAAAAATAAATTTATTAAAACAATTTTGTGATGAAAAACTTGGTAAAGGTGTAATTATTTGTAACGACACTCCAGGATTTATTGGAAACAGAATTGGAGTTTATGCAATGCAAGTTGCTATGACTGAAGCTTTTAAAATGAAGATATCAATTGAAGAAGCTGATGCAGTATTTGGAAGACCAATGGGTATCCCGAAGACTGGAATTTTTGGGCTATACGATTTAATTGGTATCGATTTGATGGCTGATGTTTTAAAAAGTTTTATCAAAGAACTCCCAAAAGAAGATCCTTTCCACGAGGTTGCACAAGAAATTCCATTGGTCACAAAACTTATTGAAACTGGGTATACAGGAAGAAAAGGTAAGGGTGGTTTTTATAGAATGAATAAATCTGATGGTAAAAAAATTCTTGAAGCAATTAATTTAGAAACTGGCGAGTATCACCCAAGTCAGAAAATTAATTTAGGTATGGGAGATAAAATTGACATAAATAAACTCATTCAAAGAAAAGACAAATACGGTGAATATGCAAAATCAATTCTGACAAAAGTAATTAGGTATGCTGCATATTTAATCCCTGATGTATCATCAAAATATATAGACATAGATGATGCACTAAGATTAGGTTTTAATTGGACTGTTGGCCCTTTTGAAATGCTTTCAAATATTGATACAAAAAATTTTATTGATCAAAATACTGATATTAACTTCTTTAAAGATCTAAAGGGAGTTTTTGAATTTAATAAAAGACCTGGATATTTAGATTCAAGTATTGATAATTTAAGATCGTTAAATTTACAAAAAACTTTTGAGAACCCTTCTGCTAATATTAAAAATGCTTCATCATATCAGGTTGTTGAATTTACTACTAAGGCAAACGCTTTAGATACTGACTCTATGTTAGCTTTAAAAGAAGCTGCTCAAAATAATAAAAGCACAATTGTGATTAATGATGCAATGCAATTTTCTGCTGGTGTAAATTTAAATTATGTCATGGAATTTGCTAAAAATAATGAATGGTCTAAAATTGAAAAATTTATAATTGATTTCCAACAAACGTGTAAAACAATAAAATATGCAGATAAGCCTTTTATTGCTGCGCCATCAGGACTTGCTATTGGCGGTGGTTTTGAAGTGGTATTGCATTGTGATTATAACGTTGCTCATACAAATGTTGTTCTTGGACTAGTTGAATCTTTAGTTGGACTCATTCCTGCTGGTGGGGGTTGTAAGGAAATGCTGTGGCGTTGGTTACAAACTCCAGAAGGTAAAGAAAATTCTGAACATGCGTCTATGAAAGTTTTTGATCTTATTGGTTATGCTATTACTGCTACCTCACCAAATGAAGCGCTGCCAAATCAATTCTTTTTAGAAAAGGATAAGGTGGTAATAAATAGAGACAGACAATTATCAACGGCTATCGATTTATTAAATAATATTGAGGGAGGTTATGAAAAACCATCTCAACCTAAATTCAATTTAGGCGGTAGTGCTGTCAGAGATAAAATGTTTGAAAAACTTGAAGCACTATATAATGAAAATAAAATTTTAGACCACGGATTAGAAGTAGGTAAGCAAATTGCTTTTGTACTTAGTGGTGGAAATACAAATATTGATAATGAATTAAGTGAAGATGATCTTTATAATCTTGAATTAGAAGCTTTCATGAGACTTATCCAGATGCCTAAAACTCAAGAGCGAATAAAACATACACTTGAAACTGGAAAACCATTAGTAAATTAAATTAATTTCTTGTAGTATTTGATCCTTTTAGGAAACAGATGAGTAATTTTGATACAAACCTAGATAAAAATTCAGCCAATTTTGTTCCACTATCACCATTAAGTTTTATAACTCGCGTGAAAGATATTTATCCAAACTATGACTCTTTAGTTTATGGAAAAAGAAGTTACACTTGGCTTGAAACCTATAATCGATGTACCAAGTTTGCTAGTGCATTAGCAAAAAAAGGAATTACAAAAGGAAGTACCGTTTCAATCATAGCGGCAAATACTCCAGAATTATTCGAAGCACATTATTCTATCCCAATGACTGGCGGCGTTATTAATACGATCAATACTAGACTTGATGCAGATACAATTGCGTATATTCTAGATCATAGTGATGCAAAACTTCTTATAACTGATACTCAATTTTCACCTACAATGAAAAAGGCTTTAAAAATATATGGGAAGAATATTCCTATTATTGACATTCATGATGATCAGGCAGTTTTTAAAGATGGTGAGGGTGAACAAATTGGAGAAATGACATATGAAGAATTTTTACAAACAGGTGATGACAATTATAATTGGTCTTTACCTGAAGATGAATGGCAAGCAATCTCACTAAGCTATACATCAGGCACAACTGGTAAACCAAAAGGTGTTGTGTATCACCACCGTGGATCATATTTAATGTCTACAGGAAGTGTTACGGCATGGAACATGCCTAATAAATTAACATTTCTTTATACTGTTCCAATGTTCCACTGTAACGGATGGGGCTACCCTTGGACAGCCGCTTTAATACATGCAAAGATTATTTGCTGCAGGTACATTGTTGCAAAAGATATTTATAATTTAATAGATAAATACAAAGTAACTCATTTTGGAGGCGCTCCTATAGTTTTAAGTTTAATTGCTAATGCTGATGAAAAAGATAAAAAAGAAATAAATCATAAAGTATATGTATTAACTGCTGGTGCTCCACCAACGAGTGCAATTCTTGAAAAGATGGATAACTTAGGTTTTGAAGTTATGCATGTATATGGATTAACTGAAACATACGGTCATATTCTTCAGTGTGCTTGGAATGAAGAATGGGAATCACAATCAAAATCTGAAAAAGCTGATATTAAAGCAAGACAAGGTGTTCGTTATCCAAATACTGAAGAAGTTTGTGTTGCAGATCCAGAGACCTATGAAAAAGTTCCAATGGATGGAGAAACCATGGGAGAGATTTTAATTCGAGGAAATGTTGTAATGAAAGGATATTACAAAAATAAAGAGGCGACTGAAACATCCATGAAAAAAGGATGGTTTCACTCTGGTGATTTAGCCGTTGTCTATCCTGATGGATATATTCAAATAAAAGATAGATCGAAAGATATTATAATTTCTGGTGGAGAAAATATTTCATCTGTGGAAGTGGAGAATGTTGTTGCAAAACATCCAGCTGTTTCCTTGGTTGCAGTAGTCGCCAAACCAGATGAGAAGTGGGGTGAAACACCTTGTGCTTTTGTAGAATTAGCACCTGGAAAAAATGCCACAGAAGAGGATATAATTCAGTTTTGTAAAGAAAATATGGCTGGATTTAAAAGACCAAAGCATGTAATCTTTGGTGAATTACCAAAAACTTCAACTGGGAAGATACAAAAGTTTGAATTAAGAACAAAAGCAAAGGAGTTATAAATGGATCCAAAAACTTATAAATTTGACACACTAAGTCTACATGCTGGTTATCAACCAAGTAAAAACGCTGGCTCAAGACAAGTACCAATTTATCAAACAACTTCATATATGTTTGATGATGTTGATCATGCGGCAGCACTTTTTAATTTAGAAAGAGGTGGTCATATTTATAGTCGTATGTCCAACCCAACAGTACAAGTTCTAGAAGAAAGAGTTTGTGCACTTGAAGGAGGAACAGCTGCTCTTGCAACTGCATCTGGAATGAGTGCAATATTTTTAACTATTATGACTCTTTGTAACGCTGGCGATCACATGGTTGTTTCTTCTCAGCTTTACGGTGGAACAGTAAATTTATTTAGATTAACACTTCCAAAGTTTGGTATTAAAACAACTTTTGTAAAACCAAGAGATACAGAAGGTTTTAAAAAAGCTATTCAACCAAATACTAAAGGAATTTTTGGTGAGCTTGTTGGTAATCCTGGTAATGAATTAATGAACATGCCTGAAGTTTCAAACATAGCAAAAGAAGCAGGTATCCCACTAATAATTGATAGTACTTATCAAACTCCTTATTTGTGCAGACCTTTTGAACACGGAGCTGACCTTGTTGTACACTCACTAACTAAATGGATGAGTGGATGGATGAGTGGTAATGGTTCTTCTATGGCAGGAATATTAGTTGAAGGTGGAACTTTTGATTGGATGCAAAATGATAAATTTCCTTCTATGACAGAACCTTACGAGGGCTATCATGGATTATCATTTGCAGAAGAATTTGGTCCAACAGCTTTTACAATGATGGCAAGAGCTGAGGGTATGAGAGATATGGGGCCTTGTTTAGCTCCTCAAAATGCTTGGAATATTTTACATGGTTTAGAAACTCTTTCTCTTCGAATGGAAAAACATTGTTCTAATGCTTTGAAAATGGTTGAGTATTTATCAAATCATGAGAGTGTTGCTTGGGTTTCACATGCTAGCGCACCAGGACATCCAGATAAAGAACTTGCAGAAAAAATTCTTCCTAAAGGAACTGGGTCAATGATTGCCTTTGGAATTAAAGGTGGAAAAGAAGCAGGTGCTGCGTTTATTAATAATGTTAAACTTGCGTCACATTTAGCAAATGTTGGTGATGCGAGAACACTAGTTATACACCCAGCATCTGCAACGCACTCACAAATGGATGAGGCAACTTTAAAATTTGCTGGATTATCTCATGATATGATTAGATTATCTGTTGGCTTAGAAGACTTTGAAGATATTGTAAACGATTTCGAAGATGGATTCAGAGCTGCAAAAAAACCTCGTTTAGTTGCAAACAAATAAATGAAGTTTAAAGTTCGCGGAATTGATACGTTTGCCTCCACTGGAGGCAGACCTTTTGATAAAAATAAACCTCTTATTATTTTTGTTCACGGTAGTGGACTAAGTCACATGGTTTGGGTTTTACAAACACGTTACTTTGCATTCCGTGGATACAGTGTTTTAGCAGTTGATTTACCAGGTCACGGATTATCTTCTGGTGAAAGTTTAAAAACTATTGAAGAAATGGGAAACTGGGTTGGCGATGTAATTGGAGCAGTTGGATGTAAAGAAGCTTCACTTGTTGGACATTCTCAAGGATGTCTTGTAACAATGGAATGTGTTGCTCAACACCCAGAAAAAATTAAAACGTTAACTCTTATGGGTGGCGCATCTGCAATTCCAATGAATCCTGAACTATTAAGGCTTGCTGAAGAGAGTAATCCTAAGGCTGTTGATCTTATGATGGATTTTGCGCACGGTCCAGCAGGACATTTTGGAGGTCATCCTGTTCCAGGTTTATATCACCTAAATGTTGGTTCCATGATTGTTCAAAATAAAGAAATTAAAGATACTCTAGGTGTCGATTTTAGAGCATGTGATAATTATAAAAATGGACCTGAGGTTGCTAAGAAATTGGATTTACCTACTCTTTCTATATTAGGTGCACAAGACAGAATGTGCCGTTTAAAAGATGGAAAAATTCTTGCTGATTATATTAAAGGATCGGAAGTAAAGATCATTGAAGATTGTGGGCATATGATGCTCTTAGAAGAAGCTGATCAAACATTAGAAATTCTAAAGAAGTTCATAGCTGAACATTATCCTTTACCCAGTTAGTAAATTTTAAAAATTTTTAATAATTAATATTTCTGCTATTACTGATTTTCTTCTTTATCAGGTCTTGTAAGTTCTTCGAGTTTACGCATTTCCTCTTCCATTTTAAGCTTTTCTTGCTCTTCGCGTTTCTTCTTACGTTCCTCAGCTTTCATTTTAAGCTTTAACTCTTTTTGCATTTTGCGGTCTCCCGCTCTTGATTTGTGATTAAAATGGATTCCCATAATGAGCGTGTATATACTAAAAATTTAATGATTTATCTAGACTCTAAATTTTAATTTCTGGCAAGCCAGACAATAACGACAAAAACAAATATAGCTATAGCTTGAAAAAGTACTCTTAAACGCATTAGCTTATTACTATGATTTTTATTAAGTTTGCCATTTACAGCCATTGCTATGACCCCAATGACTACGACTGCTAGAGTTGCAGCCATAAATAAAACTAGCACTATCTGCATTGTACCCATATATCTATCTATATAAAACTTTTCTTGAATGAAGCAAGAATTCATACATAAGGTCAGTATGGACAATATATTATTAGGCCCATCAATATCAAAACACGATAAACCTAAGAAATTAATGGTAATGCTTCATGGTTATGGTGACAATGCTGCTAATTTTATTCATTTAGCAGAACCTTTAGACCAAGATGAATGGGGAATGCACTATGTAGCTTTAAATGCACCAAGTATTATGCCTGGCAATCCAATGGGTTATCAATGGTTTGATTTATATTTGAACGGTGTTTATATTTCTGATGTTGGTCCAAAAGAATTTGAAAATGTTAGAAATTTAATAAATGAAAATGTTAAAAAAATTTCTAATACGATATCTCTGCTTACAAATGATTTAAACATAGAGATGAGTGATTGTTTTGTTATGGGTTTTTCTCAAGGAGGTATAATGGCTTTTGAATTGGGTCAATCTCTTAATCAAAAATTAGCTGGCATAGCAATTATTTCTTCAAGAATAATTTCAAGAGAATTTGTTCCTAAAAATTCATTTTTAGAAACACCAATATTTATTTCACATGGTGGACTAGATAATGTATTGCCTATTTCAAATTTCAATCAATCAGTTGAAATTCTAAAAAAAAATAAATTGAAATTTGAATCTCATCTTTTGCCAAATGATGAGCATACTATGTCGCAAGAAACAATAACTTTATTCCAAAATTTTATTAAAAAAAATATTTAAAGTAATCGAATCTTAATATTATATTACTATTTGAATAATATGACTTGGGTGAGTAGAAACTAAAATGAGTACCGCAGAAAATCCAGCTTTGGTTCTTAATGCTGATTTTCGGCCACTATCCTATTACCCACTTTCCTTATGTTCATGGCAAGATGCCATTAAAGCCGTTTTTCTTGAAAGAGTTTCAGTGATTGAAAATTATGAGCATGAAGTTCATTCTCCAAATCTT
>LUMT01002595.1_pt1 | contig 10308 bp, 8 predicted proteins | sample 729741 | NCBI WGS metagenome assembly LUMT01 (sample SAMN03860299, study PRJNA289734) | marine metagenome | biome: seawater column; feature: ocean; material: water; isolation source: Red Sea water column Station 192 - depth 50m | place: Saudi Arabia: Red Sea | collected 2011-10-15 | depth 50 m | reverse complement strand
GCCTTAGCGCCTTCTGCCTGTTCTCCAGTTTTGAAATAACCAGGAGCAACTTCTTCAACCATACTTTTTTGTGTAATTTTTAAAATTTCTTCAAATTGTTTTCTAAAACTGGCCTTTAATATCTTTAAACAAGTTGGTGCAGCTTTTAAAATTTCATCGCCATACTTTTTAACTTCCTCATCTAATTTATCTTTCTTCACTACTGAATTTACCAAACCCCAATTCATCATCTCTTTTGCTGAGTATCTTTTGCAAGTCATCCACATTTCTCTTGCACGTTTGTGTCCTAAAATATTTGCAGAGTGGGCAACTATAGCTCCTCCGGCTGGAGAACCAACTCTGGGGCCATTTTGACCAAATATAGAATTCTCACTTGCAATAGTTAAATCACAAAAGTAAGCCATATGATTTCCACCACCAATCGCGTATCCATCAACTTTAGCTATGATTGGTTTACTACATTTTGTTAAGTGAATGTGAAATTCGTATTCATGATCTTGAAATTCTTTAGAGCTTTCCCAATTCATATCTCCACCTGAGCAAAAAGCTCTATCTCCAGCACCTGATAAAACTATTACTCCAACTTCTTTATCTTTTTCTGCAGCGTCGAGAGCTGCCTTAAGTTCTTGAAGAGTTACTGGTGTAAAAGCATTTAATACCTTAGGTCTATTAATAGTGACATGAGCGTAATCACCTTTAACTTCATATAATATATCTTTAAATTGCATGAGATCTAATCTCCTCTACAGATTCTGGATTTAATAGCGTTGATAAATCACCTGGATCTTGGTTTGCTAAACATGATTTTATAACTCTTCTCATAATTTTCATATTTCTTGTTTTAGGCAAATCTTTTACAAAAATTACCTTATCAGGCTTAAATGATTTCCCTAAATCTTTTATAACCAAATCTTCAAAAAAACTTTCTTTTTGATCGTTATTTTCTGCAGGTACTATAGATAAAATTATTTTTGACCCTTTATTTGCGTCAGGTATTCCAACAGCAGCAACCTCTTTTGCTTTTCCACTTTTTACTATAACACTCTCTAGCTCAGAAGGACCTATTCTTTTACCTGATACTTTAATAGTATCATCAGATCTTCCATGTAAATACCAATGACCATCAGCATCTCTACTTGCAAGATCACCATGAACCCAATAATCTTTAATTACACTCCAATAATTATCGATGTAACGCTTATCATCATTCCATAAGCTCTTAGTTAATCCGATTGATGATTTTCTCATGACTAATTCGCCCATCTCATTTGTGGAAACTTTTTGTCCATCTAAATTTAAGATATCCGCGCTCATTCCAGGAATAGGAGCATTAAAAGATCCAACCTTAAAAGGACGATGTAAACAACAATGTAAAATAGAACCAGAAACCTCAGTGCCTCCAGCTGAATTCATAATAGGAACTTTCGATTTACCAATGACTTGAAATAACCATTTCCAAGGTTTTTCCGTCCAAGGTTCTCCACCAGTACAAATCATTCTTAATGAACTTAAATCTAAATCTTTAAAAAGTTTTTCATCTTTAATCATTTGTGCTCTGATGAGAGCAGGGGAAAGCTCTGTCCAGGAAACCTTATATTTTTCTATTAGTTTCCAAAAACGAACTTCATCAGGAAAATCAGGAACTCCCTCAGCAATTACCATTTGCGCTCCGTGTGCAGAAGCTATAAGTCTGCTAAAACTCCTTCATCAAACGACATCTTAGCAACTAAACCAATATGAGTATATACACATCCTTTCGGTTTTCCAGTTGTACCTGATGTAAAATGGATAATAGCAGGATCTTCAGCATCGGTTTCCTCTGTTTTTAAATTATCAGAAACATTTTGAAAATTTTCCCAATTAAAGATTTTCTTTCCTTTCTCTTTTCCTAATAAAAAAGTTTTTTCTAAAGAAATGACTTGATCTAATTCATTTTTAATTTGATCAAACATTCTTATTTCTTTTGCTTTTCTAAATGTTTTTTCAACAGTAAAAATACCTTTAGCTTTTGCTATGTTGAGTCTTTCAATAACTGCTTTAGACCCGTATCCAGAGAATAAAGGGAGCACTACACAACCAATTTTTAAAATAGCAAAGTAAGCAATGTAAGTTTCTATAAATTGAGGCATGTAAAGTGCGATTACATCACCTTTTTTAAAGCCATTTATTTTTAAAGTATTCCCAACCTTTGAGATTTGCTTGTCAAATTCTTCATAAGTAATTGAGCTTTCTTTCCCATCTTCTCTTTCAGCAAAAATGAAAGTATTTTTAAAAAATTCCTTATCTTTATGTCGATCTATACAATTTAAAACTATATTAGTTTTTCCTCCGATACACCACCTTGTCCAAGGAGTCCCTTTTGATTCATCTAATATTTTTGAGTAAGGTTTATAAAATTTTAAATCCGAAAATTTGATTACATTGTCCCATAACCATCCAGGATCAGAAAAACTTTTTTTCTCAAGTTCATCGTAATTTTTTAATTTACAATGTTGTATAAACTTAGTTAGTTTTGAATTTTCAATCTGCTCTTTTGATGGTTGCCAAATAATTTCTTTAGACACAGGCCTTATACGTACATACCCTCTTTAATCTTAATAATATTATACATGAGGTCATTTAAAGGTGTCTTAATCCCATGTTTTTTTCCAATTTTAGAAACAGCTCCACTTATGAAATCAATTTCTGTTTTTCTATGCTTTACAACATCAAATGCCATAGATGATTTATTAGTTTGTCTTGAGTCGACTATTCTATTGAACATTTCTAAACAATCACTTTCACTAACATCAACCCCATCAGCTTTAGCTACTTCTCTAGTTTCAAGAATAATATCTTTACCTAATTTTCGAGACATAGTTTGATTTTTATTTGCGATGTATAAATCTGTATGATGTAAATCAAATATTGCTGATAATGGACCAATTGCTGTTAAAGCAAATAATTTCATCCATTTTCTTCTTTTGATATTTTCTTCTGCAATAGTTTCTAAGCCATGTGCAGTAAAAGTTTCAGCTAAATCTTTTACTCTATCACTTGAACCACCTTCGTATTCACCAATCCATGAGGGTAAACTTGCATGATTTTGAATTATTCCAGGACCTTGAATACTAGAAGCTTGTGTTGTGGAGCCACCTAAAACTTTTTCTTTACCGGCTATTTTTTGCATGATTTCTTCATGCCCGATACCATTTTGAAATGACATAAGCATTGTATTATCTCCAATAATATTTTTTGAATTTGTTAATGCTTCTTCTAAAGCTGTGGCTTTACACATAATAATTATTGCATCGACTGGTTTTAAAGTTTTTGGATCAGTCGTAGCATGAATCTTTATTGTCCTATCTCCGCCATGACCCATCATTTTTAAACCTTTACTATTAATTTCGTCTACATGTTCTTTCCAAACATCAATAAGATGAACTTCTAAACCTTTTTCAGCTAACAACCCGCCAAAAAGACAGCCCATAGCACCAGCACCTAATACTGCAACTTTTGTATCTTTCTTTATCATTAAGCTTTCATTTTTACTTGAACACCAAAAAATCCAGTTGGTTTAATTAATAACACAACTACCATAAGTAAAAACGCATAGGCATCTTTATGACTACCAGAAATAAAAAATGAGCAAGCAGTTTCAAATAGCCCAACTGTAAAACCTCCTACAATAGCTCCTGGTAAACTTCCAAATCCACCAACTACTGCAGAGGCAAAGGCTTTTAAAAGTATAATATACCCCATGTAAACTACAACTTGATAAGTTGGTCCTACCAATGTTCCAGCTATACCTGCTAGGGCGCAAGCAATACCAAAAATTATTGAGATATAAAGTGGAACATTTATTCCTACTAAATTAGAGATGTCTTTTGAAAATGCTACTGCTCTTACGCCTAACCCCATTTTTGTTTTATTCAGGAAGAAGTAAAGTGCTCCAGCTACAACAAAACCAGTAACTAACATCCATAAATATGTCATAGGTAATGTAATTCCAGCTATATTAATTGGTAAACCCAAGTCTGCATGAAAGGGATGTGCAGTTGGATTCCAAATTAAATATGCGATATTTTGAAGTATTACAGATAAACCAAACCCACAAATGATTATTCCCATTCCAGCTACTGTATATCCACCACCTTTTTTAGTTAAAGGTCTTAAAAATATTCTCTCTATTAAAACACCAAAAAGACCCATTAATACAAAGGCAAAAAATAATCCTATTACATAACCAACGACACCATAAGCTTCAGGAAAAATTGCATATATTAACTCACCATCTACAAGAAAGTTGTAAACTGTTAAACCAGTAAAGGCACCTATCATAAAAAATTCTCCGTGAGAGAAATTAACAACATCTAAACCGGTATAAATAAGGGATATACCTACTGCTACTAAGCCGTAGATAATTCCAACAGTAACACCAATGACTAAAACTCCTTTTAAGGAGTCAATGCTCATGTCAGGACTTAAGCTGATATAAATTAAAAAAATTGCTGTAAATATTAGCATTAAAATATTTTCAACTTTTCTTGTAAATTTAAATGTTTTAAACATTTGCAGTAGTTCCTCCGCCTCCTAGATAAGAGTCTTTTACAGTATCATCGTACATTAGCTTTTTAGACTCACCCTCAACTTTAATAACACCATCTTTGATCACATAACCGTAATCAGCTAGTAATAATGCCATTCTTACATTTTGCTCAACTACTAATACTGTTAAGCCATCTTTTCTTATTCGATTTATATTTTTAAAAATATCCAAAACGATTTGAGGAGCTAAAGCTGCACTTGGCTCATCCAGCATTATCATTTTAGGATTAGACATTAACCCTCTTCCTATACATAACATTTGTAATTCACCACCTGATAGCGTTGCTGCTAATTGATTTTTTCTTTCATTTAATCTTGGAAAATAATCGAATACTTTTTCAAGATTATCTTTTAATTTTTGTTTTGAATTTAAAACAAATCCACCTAATCGTAAATTTTCAATTACAGACATAGCCGGGAAAACATCTTTTCCTTGGGTAACTTGAACTAATCCTCTCTCAACAATTTTGTGAGGTGGGTTGTTATGAATATCTTCTCCATCAAAGTTAATACTTCCACTCCAAGATCTAATTAACCCAGAACAAGCTTTTAAGATTGTAGATTTACCTGTGCCATTTCCGCCCAGATTTCCGCCCAGTAATGCAACTATGGATTGTGCATCTACTTTCATGTTTGCACCATTTAGAATTTGCACTGACCCGTAGCCAGAAACTAGACCATCTATTTTAAGCATATAACACTTGATTTAAAAAACTATATTTTATTTAATGTATTTAATTAAATTTGTTCTTTGACGTCAATAAAAAACGCCGAAGAGTTGAAATAAAAAAGAAAGAGGGAAATATGAAAAAATTAAAAGTTATTTTTTCGACACTAGTATTCACTGCTGGATTAGCCCTATCATCAATAGCACAAGCAAATGACATCAAAATCGGTGTTTCATTTAGAATGTTATCAGATGTTGGGTATAAACATGGTGAATTAATAACTGATACTGTAGAGATGTGGAATAAAGAGGGCGGTATCAATGGTAGAAAAATTGATTTAACTCTCTATAACGATGAGTGTAAATCAGAAAAAGGTGTAGCGAATGCTACAAAACTTGCCTACCAAGACAAAGTTCACGTGATAATCGGATCAAGCTGTAGTTCTGTAACATTACCAATGGTTCCAGTTATAACTAAAGCAAAAGTTCCGCAAATTATACCTCACTCTACAAGTTCTAAAATCACTATGCAGGGAAGTGAATATATATTCAGAGTACCAGTATCTTCTAGATTTTATAAACTTGTACAAGGTAAATTCACTGCTGAGCAACAAGGTAAGAAGATAGCGTATATCTATGTGCCTGACCAAGCCAGCATGGTTTTTGCTAAAGAGATGATACAATATATGAAAGACGAGTACGGAGTTGAACCAACTTATGCAGTTCAAGCCGGTGAAAAAGAAACTGACTTTAGATCTTACTTAATGAAAGCTAAAGCTACTAACCCAGATGTAATAGTTTTATCTGGTCTAGTTGATGAAACAGTTCGTATGCTTGTTCAATCATATGAAGTTGGAATACCAAAAAGCGTGCACAGAGTAGCAAACTCGGTAGCTTCAAAAGTAGAAGTGCCAACAAACGCAGGTAAAGCTGCAGTTGGAGTTGTTTACTCAGCTGCTTTCGCTGCTTCAGACACAAGACCAATCGCTAAAAAATTTGTGAAGAAGATCAAAAGTACTTATGGTGTAACACCAGGTCATGACTTTTCACAAATGCAAGATCTTTTAGATATGCTTAAACCAGCATTAACAAAAGCTTCTGCTAAATTCACAGGTGATTTAGCTGCTGATAGGTTAGCTGTCAGAGATGCTATCGCTGGCATAACTAATTTTACTGGATTAGCTTCAGGACCAATTAGTTTTTGTGCGAATGGTTCACCAGAGTGTAGAGATGGTAACAAAACACCAGTTATGATCAAATACTCAAGAGGTGGAAAAAACTGGAAAACAGCAGTTGCTGGTACAGTTACATTCAACCCAAGTGACGGTCTATAATTTCTAAAAATTAATGAGCGGTGTATAAAGCACCGCTCATTTAAATTCTTAAGAGAAATATACTAATAAAAAGAGCAAGAAAATGGAAAAATTTAAAAAAATAATCAGCCAGTATCCTTTTCTTGGATTTATCATTGCTTATCTAGTTCTTTTATGTGTACCGACAATTTTTTTTACAGACTTATATCAATTGTTAAAGGCTATTGCGGTCAGGTCACTGTAGGACACGTTGGTTTATATGCAGTTGGCTCTTACACAGCTGGATGTATGTTTATGTATTTAGGTTCTGACTTATGGATGACTTTACCAGCAGCGATCATAGTAACAGGGTTATTTGGAATAGCTTTTGGAATTCCATCATTTAGATTAGAAGGACCTTATTTAGCTTTAGCCACATTAGGAGGGGGAGAAGCAATAAGATTATTTATTGAGAACGGAGAATTTTTTAATTCAACATATGGAATTTCAAGTATTTCTCAACCTGTAATCTTTGGAGTTCCATTCGATACACCAGATAAATATTATTATATATCCCTTCCAGTTATGATAATTGCAGTTTACTTTTCTTACAGTATTTTAAAATCTTCTATTGGAAGAGCATTTATGTCAGTAAGAGAAGATCCAATTTCTGCAGCAGCGTCTGGAATAGATATAAAAAAATATAAAATCTTAGCTTTCATATTAAGTGCAATGTTTGCTGGAGCTGCTGGAGCTGTATATGCGCACCTTCCACCAGGTTATATCCATCCAAATAATTATACAGTTATTGAGATGGTAACTTTTTTAGCAATGGTTGTTTTTGGAGGCCTAGGGCATATTTGGGGTGGAATAATAGGAGCAATAATAATTACAATTGTCTATGATTTAACTCGTCCTCTTTATGAGTATCAACTATTTATATTTGGCTTAACAATTGTTTTAACAATTTTATTCATGCCAAAAGGTATTGGTGGATTTATAGATAAGATATTTATAGATAAAAGATTTAAAAAAAAGAAAGTTGAGGAAGGCAAGTAATGTTGCTTAAAACAAAAAATTTAATGAAAGCTTTTGGTGGTTTAAAAGCTATTAATAAAGTTGACTTCGAGTTACCAGCTGGAGAAATCAGAGGGATAATAGGCCCTAACGGTTCAGGAAAAAGCACTTTTTTTAATTTAGTTTCCGGTGTTTATGATCCTGATCCAGGTAGTTATATTGAATTCGATGGTCATGATATTACCAATGAACCTCCTCATAAGATTGGAGCGTTGGGTTTATCTAGAACTTTTCAGTTATTAAGACTTTACCAAGATATGTCAGTAATAAATAATGTTATGTCTGGCTACCACACAAGAGTAAAATATAAATTTTTTGATGCTGTAATTGGAAGAAAGAAAATTTGGGATCAGGAAAAAGAAATCAAAGATGAAATGATGGAACTATTATCCTTTGTAGGTCTCGCAGATTATGCAGAATTAAATGCAAGTGAGTTATCTGGAGGCCAAAGACGTTTGTTAGTTTTAGCTAGAGCAATAGCCATGAAACCAAAATTATTGATGTTAGATGAACCTGCAGCAGGACTATCTCCAGTTAACGTTGATAATCTTATGAAGATAATCATGCAATTAAAAGACAAGTATGGGTTAACACTTATTATAATAGAGCACATATTAAAAGTAGTTATGGATACCTGTAATACTGTGACAGTTCTCGATCACGGGCAAAAAATTGCCGAGGGAACACCTAGTCAAGTTAAAGACGATAATGCAGTAATAGAAGCCTATCTGGGTAAAAAGATGAATGACGAAGAGATGAGAAAAGCTCTTGCAGTCTAAAATGAGTTTGATAATATTTTCAAATTAGTGCTATCAATTCAATGAGCCAAAATATTAAGAGAATTTTTGAGAAACAAGGTTTCATACGATTAAAAGGCGTTTTAAATTATAAAGAGGATTTAGAGCCAATTTTGAATGATATGGCTTTTATCATGGATAGGCTTATTCATAGATTCGTTCCAAAAAATCATAAAGTGAAAGTATTAAATTATGAGTTTAAGAAAAAATACTCATATTTGGTTTCTTTAGATATTCCCGAGCTTGACCAATATTTTAACATTAGACTTCCTGAAAAAAACATAAACGCTAATAGTGATTTTTTTGCAAGTCAATCAATATGGAATTTAATTAAAAATAAAAAGATTTTAGATAAGATTGAAAAAATTCTAGGTCCCGAGATAGCTTCTAATCCTTGTCAAAATTCAAGAATTAAACAACCTGAAAAAGGTGTTGCAAAAAAGAATTTAAATGACGGCCTAGTTGGAAGAACACCTTGGCATCAAGATGCTGGCGTTATGAATAAAAAAGGACAGAAGGGTACTGAATTAGTAACTTGTTGGATACCTTTTACTAAAACAAGAATAGAAAATGGCTGTATGCTTGCTGTAAAAGAAAGTCATAAATTTGGACTTGTTAACCATGATTATGGAAGTAAGGGACAAGTAGAAGTTAGAGGCAAAGAAATAATTGATAAGTTGTCTACCGTACCTCTTGAAGCTGATGTCGGCGATATAATATTATTAAATAGATATTTACTTCATTGTTCACTACCAAATAAATCAAAAAATTTTAGAATAAGTATGGACTTGAGATATAATAAAGCAGGTCAGCCTTCAGGAAGGGATCCATTGCCTAATTTTATTGTTAAAAGTAAAAACAAAAACAACATAAAAGTACAAAATTATAAACAATGGATTGCTTTATGGGAAAAAGCTAAAGTAAAATGCATTCCAAGAAAATGGTCTTATAAATATCCTCTTCCTACTTTCAAAGGAACTAAAAGAGATTTAGCGAATATTATTTAATGAGTTCATCAACATCGGAGAAAAATTATCTCCCAGAGTTTTTTCTCGCCTGTTTAGGTTATTTTTTGTTTGTTTCTCAAGATGCAATAGTAAAATATATTGCAGAAGATTATAAAATTACTCAAATTATTTTTGTTAATTCTTGGTTCGCCTTAATACCTGTAATACTTTATACACAAACTTTAGATGGAATCCTTAACAATGGCACTAGCAGTTTTCTTTGCTTACACAGGATTTTATTTAATGCCAATGGTTACAATGTACAGCATTGTTTTTTTAACTCCATTAATCATAACGATTGGTTCAGTACTTTTTTTAAATGAGGTAGTGAGATGGAAAAGGTTTACTGCAATTATCTTTGGATTAGTAGGAGCTTTAATCTCAATTGATCCATTTGGCTCAAAAATTGATGCATATGTTTTTGTAGCTTTATTATGCCCACTTTGCGCAGCAGCTAGCTATCTGATTGTTAGAAAATACGGATATCAGGAAAGTATATTCTCATTTATTATATATGGAAAAATATTAATGATTATATTTTCAGGCATATTTGTAATCTTTTCCTTTAAAACTATGAATTTTAATGATTTAGTTTTAAATGGTATCTCTGGCATTTTTAGAGGAACAGCGATGATTTTAGTAATTAATGCAGCAAGACATCTTCCTGGCGCTATTTTTGGATCGATTATTTATGTTCAGATATTTGCAGGAGTGTTGCTAGGTTACATAGTGTTTGGCGAAATTCCCACAATTAATAATTATGTAGGAAATGCAATAATTATTGCAGCTGGACTTTACATAGTTATGAGAGAAATGAAGTTAAAGAAAAATATAGTTACATCTACTGCGAGACACCCAACTATACCAATTAAAAAAGATTA
>LUMT01000780.1_pt1 | contig 10311 bp, 11 predicted proteins | sample 729741 | NCBI WGS metagenome assembly LUMT01 (sample SAMN03860299, study PRJNA289734) | marine metagenome | biome: seawater column; feature: ocean; material: water; isolation source: Red Sea water column Station 192 - depth 50m | place: Saudi Arabia: Red Sea | collected 2011-10-15 | depth 50 m | reverse complement strand
TCAATAGCTAGGGCATTTTAGAAAGTAGTTGTTGCCCTGAATTGTTAAAAATTGGTTAGTTGTAAAATGAAAATTGATATAACAGATTATCGCCATGTGTATGCGATTGGTGATTTGCAAGGCTGTTTTGCTGCACTCAAAGCATTGCTTAAAGAAATCCAATTTGACCCAAGCCAAGACTTTATTATTTTTACAGGTGATTTGGTTGCTCGTGGTGAGGACTCACTCTCTTGCTTACGCTTTGTAAAAAAACTTTATGATCAAAACGCTGCTGCAACGATTTTGGGTAATCATGATTTGACCTTGATTGCCACGGCACGAGGCATTAAAAAAATCAAAGAAAAAGATCGTACTCAAGATATTTTTGATGCAATGGATGGCAGCGACTTAATTGATTGGTTACGTCATCAGCCATTGTTTATTGAAACAGTTGATCATACTCCACAACTGGATGAGCCAAAACTTTCTGCGATTGTCCATGCAGGCATTCCACATATTTGGTCGATTGATCAAGTCATAGCGTATGCAAATGAAGTCGAGCAAGTCTTACAGGCAGATATCGCACGACTTGATGAGTTCCTCAAAGAAATGTATGGCAGTCAGCCGAATGTTTGGCATGATGATTTGTCAGATAATATTCGGCTTCGAGTCATTACCAATTATCTGACCCGCATGCGCCTGAGTGATGCGCAATCTGCGCTTGAGTTTGAATTTAAAGCGGGACTTGATGATGAGATGCCTGAAGGTTATCAACCGTGGTTCAACTTTAATGGTCAAGTTGAGCGAAGCCATCGTATTATCTTTGGGCATTGGGCGGCATTACAGGCGAAACCAATTCGTCAAAATGTTGTCGCAGTCGATGGTGGTTGTGTTTGGGGTGGGGAGTTGGTAGCGTTTAATTTGAAAAATGAGGAGCAGTTCAAAATATCCAATCCACTTTGACTGAATAGTTGAAAATAATAGCCTACCAAGGGATACGAAAGATTGGAAATTTGTATTAACTGTGATACAAAGAATGTAATAGCACAGTATTTTGTTGCACAAAATATAATTCAGATTCACTTGGGGTATTGAGCCAAATGGAAGAAAAACTTCAAAATTTAAAAGTGATGATTATCGACGACCTTGCTACAACGAGAAGGATGCCAAGTTGTTAGTGCCGTAGATGGTTTTGATGCGCTTTCAAAAATCGTGGACTCTAATCCTGACATTATCTTTGTTGATATCATGATGCCTCGTCTTGATGGTTATCAAACCTGTGCCTTGATCAAAAACAATCAAAATTATCAAAATGTGCCAGTAATTATGCTGTCCAGTAAAGATGGTTTGTTTGATCAGGCGAAAGGAAAAATTGTTGGCTCGGAGCAGTATTTGACCAAGCCATTTAGTAAAGAAGAGTTGTTCGAAGCAATTAATAATCACGTCGCAGTGTAATACATTTGCGATTTAGTCGAGTAGGGTTTGAGTAATGGCACGCATCTTAATTATTGATGATTCACCGACCGAAACATTCCGTTTTAAGGAAATTTTGGAAAAGAATGGTTTTGAAACATTAGAGGCGAGTAATGGCGCTGATGGTGTTACGGTCGCTAAAGCAGAGCTACCTGATTTAATCCTGATGGATGTGGTCATGCCAGGTGTCAATGGTTTTCAGGCGACTCGTCAGATTACACGTGCTCCTGAAACACAGCATATTCCTGTGGTGATCGTGAGTACCAAAGATCAAGCGACAGATCGTCTATGGGGTAAGCGTCAAGGCGCAAAAGACTATTTGGTTAAACCAGTCGAAGAGAAGCAATTGATCGATGTGATTCATCAACACTTAAATACATAAAGTGAAAAATTATGGCAACCAAAGGATTTATCGAACTGCTAAGGCTGGCGGATCGGGGAAAGAAAAGACAAGTTAGTCAAATCAATCCCGAGCAGCGCTGGTCGGGTGTGGCGTTTGAAATGCTAGGCAAGTATTTTGTCGCACCGTTAGGTGATGTTGCTGAAGTGATTTATACACCAGAGTGGACACATGTGCCGCATACCCAGTCGTGGTCGTGCGGTATCGCCAATATTCGTGGACGTTTATTATCGATTTCGGATTTACCTGCTTTTGTTACAGATCAGTCTGCTGATACTGGGCGTGCGGGCAAGGTGATGTGTTTGACCCATCCTGAGCATTATTGTGGGGTGATGGTGGATCAGGTGTTTGGTATTCAGCATTTCAATACACAAAGTTATTTTAAAAAGTCAGAAGATCTAAAGGGTGAGCTTGATCAATTTTGCCAAGGTTATTTTATGGATAAAAATAAAGCTTGGCATGTGTTCATGTTGCGAGATCTTTTAAACAATCAGCGTTTTATGAATCCGTCATTATAAGCAAAAGCAATTGATGGACTATCGGGTGAAATAGGGGAGAGCTTGTATGGGCTTGTGGCGAGGAAAGAAAAGTAAACCATCAAAAGGAAGTAATGCGGCTTCTTTGCGATTTAAGAGTGAACTTGACCGTGTGGCAGGGTTCTTTGGTGAGGATCGACAGAAGTCTATTCGCTACCTGACAGTGCTATTGATTTCTTTACTGTTTACGATCATTTTCTTTGTATGGGTCATGTGGACCAACCGAACGGAAACGCAATTAACGCGGAGTTTGGGTGAGTTGCAACTTTTATCTCAACCGTGGTGACCAAGAGATCGTCAATGAGTTGCAACAAAGTCGTACGAGCTTTGAAGAAGAACTTGATGTCGTCGTCGATAAACATAGCGATACAAAGACTGTTGAAAAACTAGTCAATGAGTGGTCGCAAGTCGATAATAATATTGAGCTCATCGTCGGTCAACAACAAACCATTAATCAACTGCAAGGTTTAGGTCTGCAGATTACTGAAGCCATTCCAGGGATTCAGTCTGAATACAACTTGCTTGTCGATGAGATGACACGCGGTGGTTATTCTGCATCGCAGGTTGCTTTGGCAAAAAACCAAGTCTATCTCTCTGAGCGTATTTTGCGTTCGATCAATGCGGTATTGACGGGTGATACCAACTCTGTTGAATATGCAGATAACTTCAATGCCGATACCTTGACCTTTGGTGAATATATCGATGGTCAGTTGAATGGTAGTGCTGAGTATGGTGTGGTACGTATTGCAGAAGCAGATATGCGTGACATCTTGGAAGGTATTAAGACTGAATATGATGAAGTATTGAAAGCGACTGCTGCGAAAGTATTGAATGATTCAGCAAAATTACTTGCTGTACGTCAAGCGACAACAACGATTTTCACCCAAACAGATAATGTCAATACACTGCTCGATGCGTTGTCAGATGGTGTAAAACCAGTTTGGCATAATTTCTTACCATTATTCTTGCTACTATCAGTTTTGGCATTGGCATTTGCAGTCTACAAACTTCTGCAACTTCGTAACCGTGCCGACCAAGCACGTGTAGAGAATCTGCAAGAAGAATACGATCGTAACCAGCACGCAATTCTACGATTGCTTGATGAAATCGCCGATTTGGCAGATGGTGACTTGCGTTCTTATGCAACGGTATCGGAAGACTTTACTGGTGCGATTGCCGACTCGATTAACTTTGCGATCGATCAGTTACGTGATCTCGTTTCTCGTATTAACAGTACTTCTGAGGAAGTGGCGAAATATACCCAAGAAACACAGCAGGTGACGATGCAACTTTCTGAAGCATCTGAGCATAACGCACAAGAGATTGCGGGTGCATCGACAGCGATTAACCAAATGGCAGCGTCGATTGACCAAGTATCTGCAAATGCTGCTGAGTCAGCAGAAGTTGCGAAGCGTTCGGTAAATATTGCAACCAATGGTGCAACGGTCGTAAACCGTACCATTCAGGGGATGGATACCATTCGTGAGCAGATTCAAGAAACCTCTAAACGTATTAAGCGTTTGGGTGAGTCTTCACAAGAGATTGGTAACATTGTCTCGCTGATTAACGATATTGCTGACCAAACCAACATTCTGGCATTGAACGCTGCGATTCAAGCGTCGATGGCAGGTGAAGCAGGTCGTGGTTTTGCGGTTGTAGCAGATGAGGTACAGCGTCTTGCAGAGCGTTCTGCTGCAGCGACCAAGCAGATTGAGTCACTGGTCAAAACCATTCAGGCGGATACCAACGAAGCGGTGTCTTCGATGGAATTGACCACGACAGAAGTTGTACGTGGTACCACGCTTGCTAAAGATGCGGGTGTTGCACTGGACGAGATTCAAACAGTATCGGGTGACTTGGCAACATTGATTCAAAGTATCTCGGAAGCAGCACGTGAACAGTCAACTTCTGCAGGTAATATCTCGCAAACGATGATTGTCGTACAAGATATTACCCATCAGACGTCAACGACAACCATGGATGCAGCACGTTCGGTGACCGAGTTGTCGCACATGGCAGAAGCGCTACGTGAGTCTGTAACTGACTTTAAGTTGCCAGAAAACGTATAAAAAAACATTGGATGCAATCTTCGGGTTGCATCCATCAGTGATGAAATTTTTCTAACACTTAAATGCTCGAACACAGCTTACTTATGGATAAATATTGAGCAATATTGGAAGCTCAACATTAAGGTCAAATTCGAGCATCTTGGGAATGTAAAGAAGCAAAGCTTATGAACGAAGTTTTAAAACAATTAATTAGTCATATTGAGCTTCCTGAGGATCACTTAAAAGATCAAGATCCTGATATTCGTGATATTTTTATTGAAGAAGTTGAAGAAATCTTAGAGTTTCAACAGCAAGCAATACCACAGTGGCTAGAGAACCCATCGGATCAAGATGTTCTGACGGACATTCGTCGCTCATTCCACACCTTAAAAGGTTCAGGAAGAATGGCTGGTGCAGTTCAGTCGGGTGAGATCGCTTGGGTGATCGAAGAAATGCTGAATCGTGTCATGTCTGGCGCTGTGGCGCTCACCCGTGATATTCAAGAGTTGGTCTATTCCGTTTCGACACTATATCAAGTACTGGTTGAAGATTTTAAATCGCTTGAACCGCATCAAGTGGAATTGCGCACATGGATCGTTGCGGCGCAAAAACTCAGAGATATGCAGGTCGTTGAAGGCGATCTGCGTTACACCATAGATTATCATCAAACCAAGCAGATTCCTGAAGATATACAAGGCGAAACACCGATCACAGAAGAAGAGGTGTCTTCTTCGGACGCTGATGTTGATACAGCATTGGTTGAAACTGAAACAGCTCAAGCTGAATTGACCAGCAGTTCAACTGAAAAGAGCATTGAAAGCCAAACTTTAGACATTTTTATTGAAGAAAGTACAGAGCATCTCGAAACGATTTCAAACTTCTTGCATTTAGATCAAGAGCCAACGGTTGATCAATTTAACCAGTTGATTCGAGCGGTACACACCATTCGAGGTAGCTCGGGCATGGTTGGTTTTGAAGAAGTATTCACTGCAAGTAGTAATGTTGAAAATGAATATAAAACGCTGAATCCTGAGCATTATTTAGACCATAAAGCCGAAGAGCAATTGCTTTCAGATTATTATGAGTATGTGCGTGCGTATATTGCTGCGCTAGAGTCGGCTCAAGACAAAGCGTTCTTAAGCAAATTAACAGCACAGTTTGAACATACTTGGCAAAACTACAAAGAAAATAGTGATTACCAAGAAGGCGAAGTGCGCAGTCAGGGTGTGGTTGCGCAATTACTTGAGCTTGATATTAACGACATGCTTGATGCTGAGTTTTCGTTCCAAGAGCAAACCAGTAAAGCAGGTGCAACCTATTTAAGCTTGCTTGATCAGCAGTCTGAGATTTTGATTGAAAACTGCCATGTGAAACAAACCGATGAATTGTGTCGTATAGCAAGTTTTTTACAGCGGATTTATCGTGGCTTGCTCAATCATCCGAATGCGATGGCAAATATTGCTCTCATTGATCAAGTACAAAGCTTACATCAATACTTAATTGATGCTTTTGATGGTATGGCGTCAGGTCAAAATATGGCATTGACCAATTTGATCGAAGAAGAGTTTGAACAAATCATCGAAGCGATTGAATCCGTTGACACGCAAACAGCTGAATCTTTGGCGACCTTAGAGCAACAACCTGCACAACCTTTGACTTCAGAGCAAGTTGAAGAAAATCGCAATTTTGATCTTGATCTATTGGATATCTTCTTAGAAGAGTCTGATGAGTTGGTTATTGGCATGGATCAAGACTTCAATACGTGGGAGCAGAATCCTCAAAATACACAGGTGCTGAATAATCTGTTTCGCTATCACCACCCTCACAAAATTCATTAAATATATCTAAGGCATGTTTTCCTAGAGGTGTTGACGCGTTTACAGATTTTGCAGCATCATTAGCTAACTTTAAATCTTTAGTCATCATGGCCGCAGAAAAGCCTGGTCTATATTTGTTATTAGAGGGAACGCCATCTGTTAAATTTGGCAGCGGTGTATATGTTGATAAGGCCCAATTATTTCCAGAGGCATTTTTCATAATTTCATGAACTTTTTTTAAATCCATCTTTAGTCTTTTTGCTAACATTAGTGCCTCTGATGCTGCTATCATTGAAATTCCTAAAGACATATTGTTACAAATCTTTACTCCAACTCCACTTCCCTGTGGTCCAGCATGTAAAATTTTTTGCCCCATGATATCCATTAATGGTTTAGCTAAATTTACAGCTTCATCATCTCCACCAACTAAAAAATTTAATTTACCTACTCTTGCTCCCATAACACCTCCTGTAACGGGCGCATCAATCATTTTAATTCCTCTATTTTTTGCTTCCTTGCCTAGTAATAAAGAAGTTTCAATATCAATTGTTGAACAGTCAATTATGAGAGCATCCTTTGAAATTTTATCAATAATACCTTTGTCTCCTAAAAAAAGAGATTTTACATGTTTGCCTTCAGGTAACATTGAGATTACAAAATTTGCACCCTCAAGGACCTCATCTAATGTATCAACCACATCTAAATTCGCATCTTTGGCTTTTTTTATCATTTCCGGTGAAACATCGTAGACTTTAACTTTTTTACTAGCCTTAACTAATTGATCTGCCATTGGATTACCCATGTTTCCAACACCAATAAAAGCTATTTGATCTGTCATATTTAAATATCTATATTTGATTTTCCTCTATTAATCAAAACCGTTTTACTTTGAGTAAAATGATTTATCATACTATCAAAGGCGTACTCTTTTCCTAGCCCACTCATTTTTAAACCGCCATATGAAACATTTGCTCTAGGCGCTACACATTGATTTACTTGGACAAAACCTGCTTCAATTTCTTCAACAAACTGTAAAGCTCTAGATAAATTTTGTGTCCACAATACTGCTGATAATCCAAACGGTGTGTCATTTGCACTGTTCATTACTTCATCAAATGTTTTAAATGGTATTGCACAAGCAACAGGACCAAATATTTCTTCTTGACAAACTGGAGAGCTTACTGGAACACCTGACATCAATGTAGGTTCATAAAAAAATCCGTTTTTATAATTACCACCTATTGATTGATTACCACCGTGTAAAACTTTGGTTGTTGAGTTTTTTTTTGCAATATTCATATAATGTAAAGTTCGTTTAAGTTGTTCTTCAGAAATAATTGCTCCAATATCAGAACTTTCATCTAGAGCATTTCCCATTTTTAATTTACTTAATTTTTCAACAGCTCCATTTAGCACTTTGTCATAAATTTTTTCCTGAATATAAACTCTTGATCCAGCAGTACATGCTTGTCCTTGTCGAGTATATCTCATTCCATCAATAACCCCTTGAATTGCAATATCTAAATCTGCATCACTCATTATTATATTTGGATTTTTTCCTCCAAGTTCTAACGTAACTGGGCACAATTTAGGGGCAGCTTTTTGTGCTATAATCTTTCCAACAGTAAAAGATCCTGTAAACGTTACTTTTCTAACTTTTTCATGAGTTACCAAAGGTTCACCACACTCTTCTCCATAACCTGAGATTACATTTAAAACACCCGGAGGAAGTTCTTGTTGAAATATCTCTGATAATAAAAGTGCGCAAAATGGAGCTTGTTCAGCAGTTTTTAAAACAACACTGTTTCCTGCTACAATAGCTGGAGCGATTTTTGCAACTGTTAAAAATAATGGTGCATTCCAAGGGACGATTGCACAAACAACCCCTATTGGGTCTCTAGTAGTATAATGAATACTGTTTGGAATATTGGTAGGATAATTTTCTCCTTTTAGCTCTCCAGATAAACCTGCAAACATATTTGTAAGTTCAATGGAAGCAGCCGTTTCTGGTATAGCCTGTGTTCTTAAAGCATTACCTGTATCTAATGATAATAAAGTTTCAATTTCAGACTTTCTTTCCTCTAATCTTTTTGCACCAGCAGCAACCATTTTTCCTCTTTCTCTTGCTGGTATTTTTTTCCATTTTTGAAAAGCTTTGTATGCTGATTCAACTGCAATATTTACATCATTTTTATCACACTGAGGAGCAGATCCAATATTGTCACCTGTGCTTGGATTTAATACCGGTATCTTATTATTTGTTTGAGCAGATATTAATTTGCCATCAATTAAAATTTTATCCGTTAATCTTTTTGCGTTATTAAGTGCTTGTTCAAGATTTTTTTCAAAGTTACTCATTATCTAATTCTCCTCTTCTAACTTTAGAAGAGAGCCATCCACCATCTATTTTTATTTCAGATCCATTTATAAAATCGGATTCATCACTTGATAAAAATACTGCTGCTCCTACAATATCTTTTGGTTGTCCCCATCTTCCAACAACGGTTTCTTTTCCCCAAGCTTCTCCATGTTTTGGGTCTTCAGCATATTTTTGGTTGAAAGGTGTTGATATCAATCCAGGACAAATCGTATTTACGTTTATGTTTTTTCCGGTAAGATCAACTGACAATGCTCTTGTTAAACCTAATACTCCACTTTTAGCTGCAACATAACCTACTCTATCAGGTCTGCCCATAAAACTAGCTATAGAACCAAAGTTAATAATTTTTCCCTTACCATTTTTAATCATGTGAGGAATAACTGCCTGACTTGCAAGAAATGGTGCTGTAAGGTTTACTGAAATCATATCGTCCCAGTCTTGTTTGGTATGATCTAATAATTTTTTTACATGCCTTATGCCTGCATTATTTATAAGAATATCAATTTTTCCAAATGTTTGAATGGCTTTTTCTACCATTTCATTAATACTATCTTTTTTTGAAACGTCAGTTTTTACAATTATTGCTTCACTACCCGTATCTAAAATCTTTTTTTTAGCATTTTCTGAATTTGCAATATCTATTTCTGCTATAACAATCTTAGCTCCCTCTTTTGCAAGGCCTAAGCAAATTTCTTCACCTATGCCCTTACCTCCGCCTGTAACTATTGCTACTCTATCTTGAAGCTTCATTTTTTAAATGATTTGATGTTATTTTAAGAAGGAAACTAATGCTTTTTCCTCATTAATCCAAGCTTTAATTCCACCTTTTAAAACATATACATTTTTAAAACCTAAATCTTCTGCAAAGGCATTGCCTAAAATTGATGCGGTCTCTCCATCATTACTTACAAAAATAATTTCAATATTTTGAGACTCGGCGCCAGCTAAAGCTCTTACTCTATCCATTAAATAAACATTAAATTTTCCATTTTTATCAAACGCAGTTTCCTGAAATGATCCTTTAATTACTCCAGTTTTTTTCCATTGATCGTCCGTTCTAATATCTAAAACAACTGCATTATTATCTAACAAATTTTTTAATTCATCAGATGAAATTAAATTATAATTTGGATCTAAAACATCAATAATCTTAAATTCAAAAATAAGATCTGAATTTGGTGGTATTACGTCTCCAGCTCCAGAAGAGCCATATGCTAATTCTGAGGGAATTTTTATTTTTCTGATTGTTCCTTTATTTGTACCAACTATACCCATTTCAAAACCAGGTATAACTTCTCTCATTCCTATTTGAACTACTAAAGGTCGATCTTTTCCGACGTTAGTATCAAAAACTTTTCCATCAATAAATGAACCAGTATATTCAATTTGTACCCAGGAATGATTAATAATTTTTTTTCCTTCACCCGGTTTATCAACTAAAATTTCTATCTCTGCTGAAATTAAATTAATTGTTAGAAATAAATATACTATTAAAAATTTTATAGTTCTCATTTTAAGATATTTTTAATTCTTTATACTTGTTCTTTTCTACTTTTATGCATTCACTTTTATATTTTGGCATTCCTCCAGGATAAGGTAAAAAAGTCTTTGGTTTACCAGGTATATTGTCGCCTTTATACCAAGAACTTTTAGCTTTCATAAATAATGTTTTTTTAAC
>LUMT01000740.1_pt1 | contig 10312 bp, 8 predicted proteins | sample 729741 | NCBI WGS metagenome assembly LUMT01 (sample SAMN03860299, study PRJNA289734) | marine metagenome | biome: seawater column; feature: ocean; material: water; isolation source: Red Sea water column Station 192 - depth 50m | place: Saudi Arabia: Red Sea | collected 2011-10-15 | depth 50 m | reverse complement strand
CCATGATCGGGATGTAAATTCCGCACTGAATATTCTTGCGCTCGGACATGAGCGTCTCGCAGGAGGAATCCCCGTCCTTTAGGTCGGGGAGGATGTCAACAATTCGATGCTATTCATGATTCCATCAATGCTTAAGCTGTGGTCTTTAGTTCATCTTGAGTACTAATTTCACATAGCTGTTCAAAGGTCTGAATTTCATCTTCTAATAAATTCAGCAAGTTCTGCATACTCGGCAAAGCTTGACGACATGCGGTTAAACCGACTTCGAGCTTATCTAAGTAACTGGTCATGGTAATGTTGAGTGCTTGACCATCCATGACAATCGAGACGGGATAGAGCGCATCAAGTTGAGCGCCATTCCAATATAAAGGATCTTTTGGCCCAGGTACGTTCGAAATCACGAGGTTGAATGCTTGATTCTTCGGCATAAGGCCTGACAACATGTTGGCACCCGCAGGACCGTAAACCAATGCACTATAATTAAAGATCTGCTGTGTGGTCATACGTTTAAAGCGGTCTTTGGCATTTTGCATACTACGTTGAATGATGGCAATACGATCAAGTGGACTGGCTTTGTGAGTCGCAAGATTTGCCAAAATCATGGTGATGCTATTGCCTGTATTGGAATCATCGGAACGAAGTGATGCAGGTACCATGGCAATCAATGGAAGCTTTGGCAGTTGATTAATGGACAATAAATAAGAGCGAATCGCACCCGAGCAAACTGCAAGAACCACATCATTAATCGTCGTGTGTAAGCGAGTTGCGATATTGCGGAAGCGTTGCAATTCAAAAGACTGCGCAGCAAAACGACGTGACGAACTGACACGTTGATTTAAAATCGACGCTGGTGCTTGAGATGTTGAAACATAATCAGGGTTCTTACCACGCTCTTTGGTGAATGCTTGGTAAAGTTCTTTCGATACAATCGGTGCTGCTTGGAACTGTGAACGTGCAAATTTTACAATAGATTTCAATGTATTGACAGGTTTTGGTTCGGATCTCTTTAGTTGATTATTCCGTACGCTCCACGGCGGTACGATGGTTTTCGTTGGGGAGTGAGAAAGTGACTTTTCGATCAAACGCATCCCTGCGACACCATCAATCATCGCATGATGGATTTTAAAATACATGGCAAAGCGATTGCCTTCGATTCCTTCGATGATATGACAAGTCCACAGTGGTTTTGCACGATCAATCAAGGCGCTATGCTCTTGAGAAATATAGGTGAGTAATTCGCGAATACGACCGGGTGCAGGCAGTGAAATATGGCGAAAGTGATGGTCTAGGTCGAACTCTTGATCGACATCCCAAAAAAGACCGCTGAGAACTTGGTTAAATGGTGCAGCAGGAGGCGCTTTCGAGCGACGGATGTCTTGCACAAGATCATGAATAAAGCTGTCTGACGCATTCTCGGGTAGTTTAAATAAAAATAAACCGCCGACATGCATCGGCTGTTGTCTTTTTTCTAAAGACAAAAAAATAAAATCAATAGGATTGAGTGGTCTCATACTTATGCGCCTTATATCCTGAAAAAGCTATCCTTAAGAATTATCAGTAAATTCCATTTTACCTGTCCATACTAGCATAGGCAGTTTGAAAGGGAATAGCAATAAAGCTTGATAGACCAACCATTCACCATAAAAAAAGCCACTTCGAGTGGCTTTTAATGTAAGAAAATTCATCAAACTGAATTTGTGACCTATTTGACTAAACTTAATGGCTTAGATGTAAGCCACATTCACGGTGTTCTTCACCTTTAGTTGGATCAAAATAATCTTCATTATCAGGTAAATTGTGTTTTTGCATATATTCCCAAAGGTCTTTTGATGTCCATTTGAGTAAAGGTGCAACTTTGATTAAACCGTCTGAGTTAATACTGACAGCATCCATCTCGGCACGTACAGCGGTATCCGTTGCACGTAAAGCAGTGAACCACACTTGAGGTGCAAGCTCAGATAAAGCACGCTCGAATGGCTCTAGCTTAACTTCTGCTGTAAATGCTTCATGTTTTGGATCATCCAGCGCAGGCACTTCACCATCAATTGCTTCACGATGCGCACGTGAGCGTTTTGGTAGATATGTGGTCAGATTTAAATTTAATAATTTACTGATTTCATCGACATATTTATAGGTGGTTTCAGTGTTATAACCATTATCCATCCACACCACTTGAATGTCAGGCTTGCGCTGCGTGATCATGTGCAAGATCACCGCTTCAAAAGGGCGAAAGTTAGTGGTGATAATTGCTTTTCGATCAAGGCTCAGTGCCCATTCAACGATTTTTTCAGCGTCATTATTCAGGTCGCTATTAATCTGTGCGATGTCTAAATCTAAACTCATGGCAAATTTCTCTAAAATAATTGCAATAATCAATAGGGTGTTATTGAGGCTTAGTATAGGAGTATTCAAGGCAATACACTAGAAAAATGCAAAACCATACAAAGCAAAGTCTATAAAGCAATGGCATACAAACCAAAGCATCGAGAAAAGCTGTGAAATGACATCTCATTTTTGCAGACTAATGTTAAACTAACGCCAAATTTTTAATCATCGTATACGTTGGAGCATACATGGAAATCGTTTGTTTAGACCTTGAAGGTGTTTTGGTACCAGAGATTTGGATCAACTTTGCAAAAAAAACTGGCATTAAAGCATTAGAAGCCACAACACGAGATATTCCTGACTATGATGTGTTGATGACACAGCGCCTAAATATTTTAAAAGAACATCATCTCGGTATTCATGATATTCAGGAAGTGATTGCTGAGATGGGACCATTCGAAGGTGCAAAAGAGTTTGTGGAATGGGTGCGTACCCATTTTCAATTGATTATTTTGTCAGATACATTTTATGAGTTTGCACATCCATTGATGAAACAGCTTGGTTGGCCAACGATCTTTTGTCATAAGCTTGAAGTCAACGATCAAGGCATGATTACAGATTACAAACTACGTCAGGCTGATCCAAAGCGTCAATCTGTCAAAGCATTACATACTTTGAATTATAAAATTATCGCGGCAGGGGATTCGTATAACGATACTACGATGCTTGGTGAAGCCGATCATGGTTTCTTGTTTGATGCGCCTGATAATGTGATTGCAGAATTTCCACAGTTCCCACCGTTACATGGCTATGAAGCGTTGAAACAGGCGATTCGTTCGGTATCGCAACGTAATATTCCTGAATAGATCTCTTGCAAAACCCCCTATAGTTCCCCCTTGAGAAGGGGGAAAACAAAGGGGTTGTAAATATTTTTACAAGAGGTCTAATAATTTTAAAATTTTTAAGCACTAAAAAAGGCGAGTCATAAATGGCTCGCCTTTTTGATAGATTGGGGTTGGCTTAGAAGCGGTAGCCCAATTTTAAACCATAAGCGATAGCGTTGTTGTCTTCAAATTCTGCAACATAAGTATCTGATCCAAAGTTAGATGCTGCTTGTGCTTTAGCATCGCCGAGCATGAAGTATTTTACACCACCTGCGATAAAGTAGTTGTCCGCAGGTGAGTATTGAACACCAAGACCTACGTTCCAATAACCTTCAGTTGGACCAAGGGTGGATACAGGGTTACCAGCACCAGAGTCCCAACCTACTGAGACATTACCTGCCCATAGATCATTAAATTTACGGCCTACACCTACGTTTGCTGACCATTGGTCATCAGTATAAGCAACAATATCAAAGCCATTTGGGTTGTCTGGAGTCTGGCCTAGCGCACCTAGAGTATCTGCAACAGTTCCGAATTGTTTTAGGTCAATAGAAAAGTCTTTCCAATTCACCCAACGTACATTTGCAAAGGCAACTGTATTTGCCATGATCCCTGTTTGGAAATCAAGGTTAACAGATTGGGGAGTTGTAATATTTGCATCTGTTGCTACATCGTAAACAGGGCTACTGCCAACAAATGCTAATACGTTACTTTGACCATATTCGCGAGCAGATGCTTTGTGGTCAATTTCAGAGCGATAAGTGATAGATGTTTTTAAAGCAATTTCAGGAATTTGATAAGCAAAGCCAGCTAACCAGCCAACTGCACCATCTTCATCTAAATCAGCATTATATAAGCCAAGGCCGTTAGCTGAACCATATGCCGCACCACGTAATTGAACATTACCTTTAATTGTTTGATAAACAGGACCAGCATAAATGTTGAAATTTTCATTTGGCTGGAAACCAAAAATCATAGACAAACTTTGAGTGTCAACTTCTACTTCAGTTGCTTCACCGTTTAAGTGGAACAAACCTGTATTGAGACCAACAAGTGGGTCACTTGTTGAGTATGCAGCATCAGCACCAAATGGTTGGTCATAGATCAAACCAAATGAGAAGTGGTCTGTTACTTGTAATTTAAGAGCAGCTGAGGGGAAGTAGTAATCATCTCCCATGTCAGAAAGATTGCCGCCACCAGCAGTTGAAATAGCCTTCCCAGATACATCTGGATCTAATACAGAAAGACCAGCTTCAAAGTAGTTACCTGGTTGTAAAAAAGAAGAAATTGATTGTCCTGAACGGTCTAGAGCGGCAGCGAAAGCACCAGTTACAGGAAGTGCACATGCAAGTGCAGCGGTAAGAGTCTTGATTTTCATTATCATCAATCCATGAGACCTAAGTTAAATCTGAGATAGCTTATAAAACCAATACCAATAAGGAGTTTATAAGTTATGTAATCGTGATGTTTCACTCATGTAATTACTATAACTGAACTTTTGCAAAATGATAAGTGAAATGTATAAAAAGCCAATGTTTTTTTATATTAAATTGAAATTTATAAGAATTTAGAGAGAACTCATGAGTGCAAAATTCAGTCTTGAAAGCAAGTAGCTGTCATAATTATCTAAAAATGTGCCGTGGTCGAGCTATTTTTAGCTTAAAAATGCTTGAGATTTAGGCGTTTTTAAAAAATATTTGTTGCAGTTGTAACGGTTTGTTTTGTAAATACGCTTGATTTTCACACCAAATGAGTTGTTCGTTACAAAACCATTGTACGGCTTGAGGATAGATTTTGTGCTCTAAGGGATGAATGCGAGTAGCAAGTGATTCTACAGTATCCGAATGTCGAACCTCCAAAACTGCTTGGATAATTGCTTGGCCTGCATCTAGCTCTGCAGTGACGAAATGCACGGTACAGCCATGAAAACGCTCGCCAGTATTGAGCACTCGTTGATGGGTGTGCATGCCTTTATAGTGAGGAAGTACTGAGGGGTGAATATTGAGCATGCGTCCTTGCCATTGACTGACAAAGTCACTAGATAAAATGCGCATAAAGCCAGCCAGTACCACCAGATCAACCTGCCAATCGAGCAGTTGCTGATGCATCTGCTGATCAAAACTTTCTCGTGTCGGAAAGTCTTTGTGAGAAATGATTGCAGTATCAATATTGGCGTGTTTGGCACGTGTCAGCGCAAAAGCATCTGCTTTGTTGCTCAGTACCCCGACAATTTTGCCATTGCCAAGTTGATTTTGAAGCTGGGCATCAATTAAGGCTTGCAGGTTGCTACCGCTTCCTGAAACTAATACTGCAATACGTTTCATGTTAAAACGAATACCAATTTTTTATTTTATTGAAAGACCACACGGATTTTTTCATCGGCATCTTTAATGGTTGCAGCGTCAGCTTCAATCGTACCGATTTTCCATGCAAATTCACCTTGCGCATTCAAGATCTCAATTGTTTTGTCTGCATCAGACGCATCCACAGCAATGACCATACCTACACCACAGTTAAAGGTGCGATACATTTCAAATTGTTCAACTTGCCCTTCAGCTTGTAAAAGTTTGAACAAGGCAGGCCATTGCCAAGAGCTTTCATCAATCGTTGCACGTAGGCCATCAGGTAAAACACGTGGTACGTTGCCTGGTAGACCACCGCCTGTGATATGCGCCATAGCATGTACATCGACTTGCTTGCACAGTTCAAGCACGGGCTTAACATAAATACGAGTTGGTTCCATCACCACTTCACTGAGTAACTTGCCGTCTACTTGGGTGTTTAAGTCAATATTTTTCACATCAATGATTTTACGAAGCAGTGAATAGCCGTTTGAGTGCGCACCACTTGAAGCTAATCCGATCAGTACGTCGCCTGCTTTGACTTTGGTGCCATCAATAATTTTGCTGTGTTCAACCACACCTACGGAAAAACCTGCAAGGTCGTAGTCTTCACCCTCGTACATACCTGGCATTTCAGCTGTTTCGCCACCAACCAAAGCACAGCCTGCAAGTTCACAACCTTTACCAATACCAGTCACGACATTTGCCGCAACGTCAACATTGAGGTGACCTGTTGCATAGTAGTCGAGGAAGAATAATGGCTCAGCACCAGTAACCAGTAAGTCGTTGACGCACATTGCAACCAAGTCTTGTCCGATGGTGTCATGTTTATTGAGTTGTAGTGCAAGACGTAGTTTTGTACCAACGCCGTCTGTGCCTGAAACAAGCACGGGCTCTTCATAACCTTTTGGAATTTTACACAATGCGCCAAAACCACCGAGTCCACCCATCACTTCAGGGCGAGTTGTGCGTTTTGCGACAGATTTGATTCGCTCGACGAGTAGGTCGCCAGCTTCGATGTCTACACCAGCATCTTTATAGCTTAAGCCTGTGCTTGAAGTGGTGTTTGAATTTGAAGTTGAGTTGCTCATAAGTGAAATCTCCGCATTGGCGGCTGATTATACCTGAATATACATAATTCTTATGATTTTTCTTGCATAAAATGCTATCTTTTTCTTAAAAATTGGTTTCGTTAAAACAAAATAACTACCGATGCCACCCCGATATTTTAGGAAATGTGAATAATGCATGATTTGGTCTTAAAAAGAGTATTTATTCTTGCCGCCGTGGTTTTCTTTGTATGGCTGCTTTATTTGCTCATGCCAGTGGTGATTCCATTCTTAATTGCGTTTTTGGTGGCATATTTATTTAGTCCGCTTGTTGATCGTATACTCAGCTTTGGCCTCCCACGTTGGCTGGCGATTACCTCCGTGTTTTTGATTATTATTGTCGGTTTGGTCTTGGTCGGTTGGTTCATTATGCCGATGATATGGGCGCAGTTGATCTATGCGCGTGATCATATCCCAGAGATGATTGCTTGGATTAATGGGACATTTTTGCCATGGCTGTCCGATACTTTCAATCTAGTGGAAATGGAGCTCAATACCGATGAAATGACTGTCGTGGCGATGGAGTATATTCAAACCAATTACAGCGTCGATAATCTGCAAGATGTGGCGCTGCGATTGGCACAATCAGGTCTGAATTTCATCCAAGTCGGTGGCATGTTGGTGTTGATTCCAATCATTACATTTTATTTTCTGCTTGATTGGGACAAGATGCTCAAGCATATGCAACGGGCGATTCCTCGTCCATTTGAAAATAGCGTAGTGACCATTGCCAAAGAATGTAATCAAGTGCTTGGAGCTTTTGTCAAAGGACAGTTCTTGGTGATGATTTTACTTGGTATTGTCTATGCGGTTGGCTTGCAGTTGATCGGCATTGAAGTGGGCTTGATCATCGGTATCGTTGCAGGACTTGCGAGTATTATTCCTTATCTTGGTTTTGCTGTAGGCATTATCGCTGCTGTTGTCGCTTCTTTGTTGCAATTTGGCGTGGATTGGATGCAGTTATTTTTAGTTTTTGTTGTTTTTATGGTTGGTCAAGCGATCGAAGGCTACGTGCTTCAGCCATTTTTGTTGGGGGATAAAATTGGTTTATCACCTGTTGCAGTTGTCTTTGCGGTGCTCGCAGGTGCGCAGCTGCTTGGCTATGAGCAAAGCGTGTGGGATGGAGCGCATCAGGTGGGTTTGTCTGAACAATTAAATGAAATGGAGCTGTTGACACAGCAGGAGCCACAGCTGGGCGAGCAAGCAGGAAACCGTGAGTCCAAACGACAAGTTGAACAGCGGACTGAAACGCCGAATGAATCTGCTCAAAGTAATGTCGATGACGATGATGCAAAAGCTTAAATTCCGTAAATTTCTATTGGATAAGCGATGCGTCAATTAAGGCTTGATATTGAGCCATACTTAGATGCGCAAATCAGTGACTTTGCTGGACCGAGTTGGGGTTCGGTCATTGATAGTGTGCGTCAGTTACATACTGGCTTGATTCAACAGTTGTTTATTTACGGTCAAGCTGGTGCGGGGAAGTCGCACTTGCTGAGTGCGATCGGTGAGTCGTACTTGGAGCTGGGCAAAAGAGCAATTACAGTGCCGTTATTGGCGCTGTTGGATGCACCAGTCGAGGCAATACAGGCGCTGGAACATTATGATCTCGTTGCTTTGGATGATCTTGAAGCAATCAGTGGCGTAATGGCGTGGCAAAAGGCGATTTTTCATTTGATTAATCGGAGCTATGAAACGCAAACGCAACTGGTTTTTTCATCACGCTTTGCACCGATGGAACTCCGCTTACAGTTACCTGACTTGCAATCTCGCTTAAACCAATCGGTGAGCATTCAAGTACCCGATGGTACAGCTTATGAAGACCGCCAAGCATTGCTCATGGCAGTGACCCAACGTCGTGGTTGGCAGTTTCAAGAACCAATCATCGAATACTTATTACAACATGGTCCCAAACAGACCAATAGCTTGTTGACGACGATGGATCGCATTGAGCAAGTACTTCATGGTGAAAAAATAAAATTGTCAAATCTGCGCTTAAAACAAATATTTGCGCTCATTGATCAATATTCAGACTAAAAGCACTTACAAAATAGGCTTGTCACATGCCTCAAGCTGTGAGAAAGTATGTGCATTCAAGGATTGGCAGTATTTTACGCCAAAAACAACAAAAAAGAGCGGGTTCAAAGGAGTGCGATACTTATGTCAATCGATATGTTACAGCCCAAGATGGCGAATCGGAAACCGAAAAGACTGCTCGAGAAGAAATAAAAAATGCAGGCTACAATGGCTGGGGTGGTGAAAATGCAACGGCAGCAATTCTCTTAAAAGCAGATGAAACCTATACGCTTGATGAAGAAATTAACATTTCGACAAGTGTCACTATACAAACTGAAAATACAGTATTTAATACCGACTCGACAGAAATGGGTCTTGAAAATGCCACGATTAAGCCAAGTGGTACACATCGCCTATTCACTGTGGATGATAATAAAGCTGAAGTCAGTCAAATCACTGTACGAATTAACCAAGTCAATCTACAAGGTTGTGGTGCAGATGCAATTTGTGAAGATCAGGGCGGGATTATATTTAACCGTGAAAATCTAACCCTTCAATATGTAAAGCTCTTTGATGGTTATGCAAACAAAGGCGGCGCAATCTACAGTGCTGGGATCTTGGCAGGAACTAACCAAAATACAGCGAATATTGTTACGATTAATAACTCACTAATTCAGGATAACGTTGCAGCGCAAGGTGCAGTGTTGCATTCTGAGAACCCGCTGTTTTCTATCAGAAATAATGTGATTCGAGGAAATAAGGCGACAGACTCAGGTGCGAGTATTATATACAGTGCAGTGGCATTTGATGATAAAACCACCTCGACTGGGAACGGGATTGTACGCCTTTCATCATTGGGTAATACGACGTTGTATAACAACACGGGTTATCTGTTAAACATTCGTGATGGTGTTTATGTAAATAACGTTACAGCAATCGAAAATACCAAAGGTTTTTATTTTAATGCGCCAAGAAATCAAGCACATATTTCTAACAGTATTGTTGTGAATAAAAATAATGATTGTGATAATAGAACAGCAACTGAACCACAAACCTTTAATAATATCGTAGGCGCAAGCTGTGCACTCAGTGGTAGCGAGACCAACCCAAATACAAAAATTACGACGCTAGCAAATTCGAAGTTACTTGCTGGGAATTCGGTGGAAGGTTCGTGTGATCGTCCACCTGCGGACGGTTTGTTGTGTCCTTTTAGTACGCCTAAAAACTTTTTCTTAGGCTATTTTAAACCACGCTTACTTTCAGCTTATGCTTCATTGTCCGATTCTCCAATCGTCAACCGTGGTCGTGTTTATAGTGATGGCACGGAGCAAGGGACATTCAGTTGTGAAGGTCAAGATCAGCGTGGTATTGCACGTTCTGCAGAATATTGTGATATTGGTGCCATCGAGTTGGTGATCAACTCTGAAACCATTGAGCGTATATTTGATGATTTAACTTTTGGTGATGTCTATACCACATCCATCTTGGATAGTTTGGCAGATGGGGAGCTATTGCCTGCCAACGAGTGCGCCGCAGTATTAGGTGCGGATACCGATCCAGATGGTAATCCATGGCAAGTGGGATGCTTGCGTATTGATCAAAGCTCAGCAACACCTGTGTCAAAAGGAATATGGAC
>LUMT01003245.1_pt1 | contig 10327 bp, 10 predicted proteins | sample 729741 | NCBI WGS metagenome assembly LUMT01 (sample SAMN03860299, study PRJNA289734) | marine metagenome | biome: seawater column; feature: ocean; material: water; isolation source: Red Sea water column Station 192 - depth 50m | place: Saudi Arabia: Red Sea | collected 2011-10-15 | depth 50 m | reverse complement strand
GTATATGTTTTTTAATTGGAAGTCCCCAATGATATCCGCCTAAACCCCCAGATTTTTGTATCACCCTATGACAGGGTATTAGGAAGCTTATTGGATTACGGCCAATTGCCGTTGCGACAGCACGAATGGAAGATGGTTTATTAATTGCGGTTGCCACCTCTGAGTAAGTTACAACCTGGCCGGCTTGTATTTGAAATAGTGCCTTCCAAACCTTAATCTGAAATGGTGAACCAATAACTTGTAATTGTGTTTTGCCAGAAAAATCAAATATTGGCGATGAGAGTTTCAATATGAGCTCTTCATTATGAGTAAAGGTCGATTGTGGCCAGCGCTGCATCATATCTCGTAGTGTCTCTTCATCGCCTAATTGATCTGCAAATGCTATTCCACATATCCCTTGTTTTGTTCCCATGACTAGAGCTTTGCCGAACGGGCTATTCGTAAATCCGTAGTGAACAAGAAAATTAGTTGATTGTGACAAAAGGTGGTTAGTATTTTCAGTTTGCCAATTTATGGTGAGATCATATAGTTTTTGGCTCTTTGGTTGAATTTGGCTCATCATTATCGGCTATTTTAATTTTTACTCTCCGGCATATTATTAATGCTAACTATTGAAGAAATAAAAGGCAACTTTCGATAATTACAAATATAGGGTCAATTAAAAGTGTGAAACTCAATGAGAGTTATCTTTATAAGTGAGTCTTATCGCCCAGCTTGCATACTTGAAATGTTTTTCTACCAAGCCCATTTGTCGCTGAAACTTTTCCAAGAGTTTCATCCATCTAGACTACATGGTTTGGTATTTTAGAAAAACTATTGAGCTCAGTGAAAAACCTATTGTTATTCAGCCTTGTTCTTTCTTGGAAATAATTGCAAATGTAAGTACATGAGCAGTCAATTAAATTTTCATGTTTTAAAAGAAATCTTTGAGCGATTTAAAGAAGCGGATCCCGAACCGAAGGGTGAACTCAATCATACTAATGTGTATACCCTATTGGTTGCGGTTGCATTAAGTGCACAATCTACCGATAAAGGTGTTAAATTTGCATCTAAATTTTTAAACTCACATAAAACAATAATGGCAATTGATGAGTCAACAACAATAAAAAATCAAGCTGCAAAAAGAACTAAAAATATAATTAATTTAGGTAAATTTGCAAAGTATAGAAGAATAATGACTGGTTCACCAATTACTAAAAACCCTTTAGATTTATTTAGTCAGTGTGAGTTCCTTGATCCGTGGTTATTGAATTTTGACTCCTTCTATGCTTTTCGTAATCGATACGCAAAGATGAAGACTATGCACTTACATGGTAGATCAATACAAATAGTAGATGTCTTTCAAAATTTAGGAGAGTTATCTGATAAGGTAAAAGGCTTTTCATACAGAGTATTGAAAGAAGATTGTTTAGATCTGCCTCCTAAAAATTTTATTAAGAGACATGTAGCTCTAACTCCTGACCAAAAAAGAATTTATGAACAAATGAAAAAAGAAGCTATGGCCATTCTTAATGGTAAGGTTACAACTACCATGACTGTGCTTACACAATTGATGCGTTTACATCAAATTACTTGTGGTCATTTTACAGCTGATGATGGTTCTACTCAAGCTGTTGAAAGTAATCGAATAAATGAACTTATGTCTATTCTTGAGGAAATAGATGGTAAAGCTATTATTTGGGCTAATTATCAATTAAGTGTTGGTGAAATAATACAAAGAATAATAAAAGAGCATGGTAAAGACTCTTATGTTCATTATTATGGTTTAACCTCACAAGAGGATAGGCAAGATAATATTCGAAAATTTCAAAACGATCCTAAATGTAGATTTTTAATTGGCACTCCACAAACAGGTGGTTATGGAATTACACTCACACAAGCTAATACTGTGATTTATTATTCTAATGGTTATGATTTAGAAAAAAGATTACAATCTGAAGACAGAGCACACAGAATAGGACAAAAGAAAACTGTAACTTACATTGATTTAATCGCTGAAGATACTGTTGATGAAAAGATTGTAAAAGCTTTACGAGATAAAATTAATATTGCATCCGAGGTCATGGGTGAAGAACTAAAGGAGTGGATATGATTACACCGTTTCACATTGTAGCAGCAACACCAATAAAACTTTTGTTTCCAAAACAGTTTAGTTTGTTATGGTTTTCAATTGTAAATGTATTGATAGATATTGAGGTTGTTTATTATTTTTTAACAACTGGTTATCCAAGCCATAAATTCTTTCACAGCATCTTAGGTGTATCTATTATAGGGTTTGGTTGTTTTTTTCTTTCTGTTTTATTTAAACAAAAAAAGTTACCAAGTTTTTTAGGATGTATTATTGGAGCATACTCTCATCATGCGATAGATTATTTTTGGTACAACTGGGGGTTGTACGGAATGTATTAAAAAACCGTTGGTATTGCTTGTGTATAACTTTAATTATTTTCTTGATATCCTATATTATCCATGATACTATCTTTTTATAAATATACAGGAGAATAAAATGAGTAAATTATACTATGTAAAATGTGATGATTTTATTTGTGATGTCACAGATAGACATGATCATGCAAAACAATTAGTTATCGAGTACCAAAAAGATGACGGTGTTGGTAAATATAAAGTTCAGTATTCAATTGGTAATTCTGAAATTGTAGTTACTACATTTAATAAACATAGAATGAAAAAGTTTTTAAACTTAACTAAGGAGGGAGTTTAATGATTAGATATATAGGTGTCGAAAAAGATACACCCAATTTTCCAAGAGTATGGGGAGAGGGTGAAACGCATACTGAAGCTAAATTACAATGTGAGATAGCTTTAAGGGAAAAGTTGTTAGGTAAATTAAAAAGAGGTTGTAGAGAAGATTTTGCTCAACCTGAAAGATATATTATTAAGGAAGAAAAAATTTAAATTTGGGGCAGTAGTGGGCTTCTGGTAGTTCCTGCTATCTAGGTTGGTTCGGTTTTATTTGTTTACCCGTAAGCAAACCAACCACCACTACACTAAATCTTTAGCCTTACCTATTATAGGTTTGTATTTAGTTTTACCTTCAGATCTATTAGGTACACCAGGAGGATAGAACTCTAATATTAATTGATCAAATTCTAAGTTTGCATAAATCCAATCAGCTAATTCTGCGTTGTCTGTTCCCATACACTCAAAATCTGCCGCCTCAGCTTTTGCATGTTGGCTGTTGACTGAGCTACCTATCTTTAGGCACAGCTGCTCACTACGGAATCCTGACGTTACTTTTACTCTACCGAAATGGTCACGTACAGGTTGCAGTATGTTTTCACAAAGTGCTTTTAATTTTTCTATTTGACCTGAGTTAGGATTGTTATTGATATCTAATCTAATCGCAGTGTCTGATTTAATTAATTCTTGAAGGGTAAAGTTACGTGATAAGTTCATTATTTCATTAAGTTCATGAGTAAAGCTAAAACAAGTGATCCCATCCCAGCTACAATCATATATTCAATTCTTTTGATACGATCTTTCATTTCTTTTATTTGTTCGAACGTTTGCTTTTGCATTATTCTACAAAGCTTTTCGTGATCCTCTATTTTTTGTAATGCAGATTTTTTAGCCATTATGTCCTCATTGCTATTTCTTGTTCTTCTGGTGATAATAGAGCTCTCTCGGTTCTACTTAAATTAGTCATAATGCCCGTGTTCGTTGGTGCTTGAGCCAAGAGATTTGTATCAACAGCTTGTGGTGCAGGCACATTACCTTGAGGCATTACAGTTTGATTAAATCTATTATCCAACTCTATGTTTTGAGCTAAGTTTATAGTCTCCTCTGCTTCCTTAACATTTTTTCCAATTAAATTTTTATCAATCAATTCAATCATAGTTGGTGTGTACTCATCGTCTTCAAACATTCTTGCATCAAAGATATTGTAACCAAATAATCTTTTAACTATTTCTATACCAGCTTTAGTTAAGAAACCATCTTTTTTATATTTTTGGTCTTTTAATTTTAATAACTCTTTTAATCTGTTTGGATCAACAATTATATCTGCTAATTGTCTATCTACATCTGCTCTAACTATTTTTTTCAACGCTGTAAATGTTCTACCAGCAACTGTGAATTGTCCTAATCTTGCTCTTATAATATCGTTAAGAGCAGTCTCTGTTCTACCTATAGTTGCTTGTGTAGATTTTCTAGTTGTGATTTCTAATGCATCTCTTATATTTTTTAAATCATTTACAAAAGTTTTATCAAAAGTTCTTGTTAAAATTTTTTCATTGTTTTTAAGAGAAATGCTAATAATAAATTTTCGTCAGATTTAATAATAGCTAATACCTTATTTAAAGTTGTTGGACTTTTATTGTTATAAACATAAGCGTATATTTTATCAGGATCCATAGACTCTAATCTACCTTTGGTAGAGGTTCCTAATTGTTTCATAATTTTGTTATATTTTTCTCCTGTTGCTTTTACATTTTTAGCTAAGTCTCCTATGTTTTCTATTTGTTTTAAACCTTTTTTCCCTCCAAAAAATTTACTCAACGCATATTCATAATCGTTTAAAAATTTTTGATGTGCTACTAAATTAATTTTACCTGAATTATTCGGATCCACTGCATTTTTGTAAGATCTTAATATTTGTTCTTTATAATTTTGAATTAAATTTGGTCGTTTTTTTAACAAGTCATATATCTGATCTATTCTTCTCTCTTGACCAGCACCTTTCTTAAATGTTTGCTCAAAAACATTTTCATCAGCTATTTTTAATACTCCATCTTTAACTTCAAATAGTTTAGATATAACTCCTTTGTATAATGCTTTATTTTTAGCGTAACCCTTGTCTAATTTTATAAATTCTCTATACCAAACATCATCCTCTCCTAAGTCTTTAAGTTGTTCTTTTATTGCACCAATTAATTTAGAAACTGCACCTTCAACTGGAGCACCCTCTATAGGAATTTGACCTTTACTAATTTGTCTATCAAATCTTCTTAAATCACTTAAAGTGTTTTTTAACTCATTTACTCCAATCTTATCACCTTTAGGTATTTTAAAAAAAGTTTTAATTTCAGGGTATTTTTTAAATAAAGTATTTTTCTGTCTATCATTTAATGATTCAACCGCTTCAAGTATTTTGTCCGTTCCTACTGTTCTACCTTTACCTGTTTTAAATAGAGCTGTATACTTATTAGTATATTCTTGTTCAAAAGCTTGATAAAGATCATCAACAACTCCTCTTATCTCTTGACCTGCTTCTTTTTTACCACCATCTGGTAATTTAATAATTGCATTTGTTAAATTTTTTTCAGATTTTTCTAAAGCGTTTGTTAAAATTTTTTGTCTTGGGTCAAGTCTTTTGATAATGGTGTTTTGTATTAACTTACCAACTTGATCTGCACCAATTGGGTCTTTACCAGTTAGATTTTTGTAATTAAATCCATCAGTAATTAATTTAAAATATGTGTTTAAAGCATCTGCTTGTTCTTTACTGAATGTATCAACTACACCTTTTACTCCATATTTAGGGTTTGTTTCGTAAGCATGTTGTAAAGCTAAGAATAAATCATCGTTAGCTGCTTGACCTAATGTAAATTTTAATTCTTTTTCTGTTCCAAGAGCAGTGAGTCTGTCATTAATTTTACTAACTAACTTTTGAGCTTGTTCTGCATTTTCTATTTTACCACCAAAATCAGCCACATTTAATTTACCTTGAAATTTAAAATTTTTAAAAATATTATATAATTTAGGAACAGAATATCCTGTAGTTGTTAAAGCAGCATTTAAAGCAGCTATGTCTTTACCTTCATTATACAAATAATCTGTAAAGCCTTCATCTGTTTGATTGATACCATACATAGCATGACCTGCAGCTAACCTCGCAGTTTCTAATAAAGCACTAACTCCAGCTGATGTTATAACTGCACCCGTGGGTCCAACAGTTCCTGCAGCAAATGTAGTCGCCAAAATTTCAGGTATAACAAATAAAGAGTAACCACCAAACTTTGCTAAGTCACCAGAATCTATACCTACAGGATTAACAAATTCATATTTACCTGTTTGTGGATTTAAAAACTCTAGCCTTTCGGTTTCAGGTCCCATCATTAGTCTCATCTCTAGCCAAAGACTGTGCAAATCCTACTTCTTTCATATTGACATCCGTATTTGGATTTACATCATTCATTAATGCAATTTCTTCTATTGAATAATCAACATCAGGTAGATTTGGAAAATCAAAACCAATAACAATTTCATCTAAGTATTTTTTTTTATCAAAAGGTTTAGGGGCAAATACATTAACAAAGTCTTTAAACCTAACATTACCAATACTTGATAGTTCTTTGTACGCTTGTTGAATTACTTCTTTGTCATTTAAATTTTCATCTATTTGATTGTCAAATCTATAGGTATCAATATTAGAAAAACTACCATCGGGATTAAAAGCACTGTAAAAAGAATAGTAATCAATATCTGCTTTTTCAGCTAACTTTTTATATATAGCTTTAGTAATCATATCATCAGTGATAGGTTTACCTAACTCAGCTTCTTTAGCAGCTAATTGTTCTGCAAATACTTGCTTGTATTCTTCTACATTTTTTTGTTGCAAGATAGCCATCTATATCTCCTAATTAAAATTTAAATTATTAGGGTCTACACTCCCATCACCCTCTACTTCAAAACCTCTAAAGTAGTTAAAATTCTTAATCAACTCATCATATTTTCTAGGGAACATGTCTAAAGCACCGATATCAAAATGTTGTTTATAGTTGTCAATTGCAAATTCTAAAGTTTCTTCTCCAGTTCTTTTTAGACCTTTAAGGAAGTTTGCTGTATTTGAACTTTCTCCAAGAGATCTTAGAGCTAGTTCAATATCAGTCACACTAAATCTACCGCCTGGTTCTCTAGCTTTTGCTATTAAATACGCTAAGTTGACTATACTTGATTTAGCAGCTTGAGTTTCTGGTGATTTTAAAAATGCAGTTAGTCTAGCATTAATAGTAGGGTCATTCTCTAGTCTGTTTACATATTGTTTAACCTCATTGTATTCTGAAGAAAATTGACCTGGGTTTTTATTTTTCTCTGCATTTATAAATGAATCTATGAAACCTGAAACACCTGTAATTGCTAAAACTGTTTCACCTGCAGCTCCTGTTTTAGCACCACCTTGAATATCTTTTTCTATTCTTCTTATAACTTTGGAAGCAGCTAGGGCAGAGGACATTTGAACTTCTGCATCTGATTTGTTTTTGTTTTTTCGTTTCATATCATCAACTTTAAACATCATCTCTAAATTACCTTCTACAGGTTTAAAGTTATTTGGACTTTCTAGTATTTGTTTTTTTGTAACAAATTTAGGATTTAAACTAAATTCTCCATTGTCTTGTAAAACATAGGCTTTAACTAATGTTTCTTCATCACCTACTGGTACATACCTATCTTTTGTTTTACCATCTAATTCATACGTAGTTGTTAATATATCAGATTGATTTACAAATCTTGTTATACCCTCTTTTGCATCATAAACTTTTACTGGTTTAACTGCATCTGCTTCTGGAACAGGTTGGTATAACATTTCGCCTTGTTGAGTTTTCGATAACATAGTTTGAATTTTGCTTTCAGGTTGAAACTCTATATTACCTGTATCTATATTTAAAACTTTTTTAGATGCGTAAAATTTCTTATCCCCCATTTTAGCTTCTTCTTCTTTTAATCTTTGATTGATATCCATCTTAACACCAGCTAATTTAAGATCTCTTTCAAAAGCTTTGTTTGCAGCTTGTTCAGCAAATAATGCTTGAGCTGGTTTTTTAGCAGCTTCTGCTGCAGTAGCTAAGATACCACCTCTTGGAGTTGCTGATGCTAAGTTTAATCCAAAGTTAATTAAAAATTGATTTAAGTCTGGTTTGATGCTTCTACCTTTGAAGGCTTCCTCTAAAGCTTTACTAGGCACAAATTTTTCTTCTTTTTTATCTCCTAAAAGATTTGTTAAATCACTCAAATTAAATTGTGTGTCGTCTTGTTTAGTTTCCCTAGTTCCTAGTGTTGGAAAAAAATCTGTTGGGTATTGTTGTAAAGGATTTACAGAACCTGCCTTTTGATAATTCTGTCTTGGCTTATCAAGACCTGATGTGATACCAGTCCCTGCAGAACCTCCCATTTTAAACATAGGTCTTCTTAATACTCTGTTCATTTATTTACCCAAATAATGGTCTAGGGTTAAACGCACCATATATACCAGCAAGTGTTGAACCAACACCTAATGCTGTTTGTAATGGAGTAGGGTTAGGAACGTTAGTTGTAGTTGTTCCTGTGCCTCTCATACCACCCATGATACCGGTTGTTATATCTGCAAATCTATTTAACTCTTCTTGTGGTTGGAATGCAGCCATTCTTGTAGCTTCTCTAGTTGCATCTTTTCTTGCTTGTTCTAAAGCTTGGTTAATAGATCCTAACTGACCTAATCTAGTTATGTCTGTTCCTTGTAGTCCTTGTTGTGCAGATCCTAATTGAGCTTGTTGTTGTGCTAAGTCAGATCTAAATCCACCTAACCCTTGTAGTTGACCTGCTATACCAGATTGTGCAGTTCCTAAATTAAATCTGTTTGCAATGTCTTGTTGTCTCTGTGAGGCTGCTTGATCACCGAGCACTCCCAATTTTGCTTGTTGGTCTCGTAATTGTTGTTCTTGCATTTGTTTATTACGATCAAATTCTGCGAGTGACACATCAATAACTTGTTGTTGATATGGAGACATAAATTGAGATACGTCTTGTTGGAAAGCTTGTGCTCCTAATGGTACACCACCCACTGTTGCTGAAGCGGCTCCTAATTGTCCAAGAGCCGTGGTTCCTAATCCACTAGCAAGTTGTGCTTCTGTTTCTGCTCTTCTAATAAAAGGTTCAAATGATCCAACACCTTGTTGCGCTAAAGCTTGTGCTCTCGCTTGCAATGGATCTAAACCAGCAACCTCTGGTCTAAGTCCTGCTAAATTTTGTTGTCTTGTTGTAAATGCCCTTGCAGCATCTTGTCTTGCTTTAAAGCCAGCATCTGTTTCTCCAGCTTGTCTTGTAATACCACCAATACCAGTTGTAACAACTGGAACTTGTTGTAAGCCCAAAGCTTGTTCAGATAACTTTTGACCTATTTCTTCTACAAACGGTGCGGGTCTATTTATTACGGTTTCTGTTGCCATTATATGACGTCTCCTAGTCTTTGTGATGTTTGAAACATTTCTCTAGCGCCATCTAAGCCTTGCGATTCTTCTGATACTTCACCCCCGGCTTCAAGGTTTTTCATCATGTTATACATAACTTCTGCGCCTTTGTCCACATCTCCGTCACCTGCATTTCTGACTGCATCAGCGGTAAATACAAACTCATTCTTAGATAATCTAGCTGGCACATCGTCTGCTTTCTCCATACGTCCAATAGGTACAAATCCACCTTCTGCTCTATAGTCTTTTTCCATACCACCCATATCTAGTAATGGCATAACCTTTTTAGCTACTGGTTCTTTTCTAGGAGAGCCACCCTCTGCTAGATTGTATTCATAAAAATCAAACTCGCTACCTGCTTGTCTAGCTGTTGTTGCTGGTGATAATTCTTGAGATGCGTAATAGTCTTTCAAGATTTGATCTTTTTCTTCATCTGTTTTTCCTACTAATAACGGTAATATTGCTGCAAGAGTTATACCACCTTTTAATGTTGGAATTAAAGAACCACCACCTTTAGTTAAACCTAATTTTGTAAATAAACCCTCTTTAAATGGAACAAAAGCTTCACCAACTCTAGACCCTGCTTGACCAAATAATGTGCCTCTTAAACCTGCAAGACCCTTACCAAAGCTTGTACCGGCTAAACCTTTAAAAGGTCCCATGCCAGCTAAACCAAATCCTGCACCTATTAAAGCAGCTTTACCCAATGGAGACTTTGCAATTTTTTTAACACCTCTTACAGCTTTCTTTAATCCTTTTGCTATACCACCTAATAAGAATGCTTCTCTGTCCATTGCTGCTAAACCACCATCAGCCATACCTGTAAAATCAAACATTGAACCACCTATACGTGGTGTTAGTCCTGCAAGATTTCTTGTTACAGCAGCTTCTTGAGTTTCATCTGCCTTATCACCTATGAAACAATATGCAGGTGGGTTAGGTCCTTTACATGGATCCATTGGTGCATCGTCTCTGCCACCTGGTTGAGGGTTTTCTAATTTAAATCTATTTGGTTCATATGTTTCCATTAATTTATTAATATTTGTATCCTGTAAATTTTTTAAAGGACCCGTTTCTAAAGCTGTTAAATCTTCTACTTGTCCGAGTAATTCATTTAATCATTCTTTGGTTACAGGTCCTGA
>LUMT01000934.1_pt1 | contig 10337 bp, 9 predicted proteins | sample 729741 | NCBI WGS metagenome assembly LUMT01 (sample SAMN03860299, study PRJNA289734) | marine metagenome | biome: seawater column; feature: ocean; material: water; isolation source: Red Sea water column Station 192 - depth 50m | place: Saudi Arabia: Red Sea | collected 2011-10-15 | depth 50 m | reverse complement strand
GGACCTTGGTTGGCACCTCAAGATGAGCAGTTTAGAAAAGTCATCAAGGCATTTACAGATGCAACAGGCGCAACAGTTGAATATGGAGGATCAGATAGCTTTGAACAACAAATTATAATTGATGTTAAAGCTGGAAGTCCGCCAAATTTAGCAATATTTCCACAACCTGGCTTAGCTGCAAACGTAGCTGCACTTGGAGGATTAACTCCTCTAGGTAATGATATGAAAAATTGGGTCTTAAAAAATTATGCTGCTGGTCAGTCATGGGTTGATCTAGGAACCTATCCAAACAAAAACGGTAAAAAAGATTTTTTTGGTTTTTTTTACAGAGTGAATGTTAAAAGCTTAGTTTGGTATTCTCCAGATAATTTTTCTGATAATGGTTATGAAGTTCCGAAAACAATGGAAGAGCTTATATCTTTAACAGAAAAAATGGCTTCAGATGGTAATACGCCTTGGTGCATTGGATTAGGATCTGGTGATGCAACTGGATGGCCTGCTACTGACTGGATGGAAGATATAATGTTAAGAACACATAAACCTGCAGTTTATGATCAGTGGGTTACTAATGAAATGCCTTTTAATGATAAAAGAGTAATTGAAGCAATGGACTTTTTTGGATCATTTGCAAAAAATGATAAATATGTTAATGGAGGATCAAAAGCAGTAGCTACTACTGACTTTAGAGACTCTCCAAAAGGTTTATTTACTTCTCCACCTGAATGTATGATGCATAGACAAGCAAGTTTTATCCCTGCATTTTTTCCTGAAGGTGTAAAAGCTGGAGATGACTACGACTTCTTTTACTTTCCAGCGTATTCTACTAAAGATTTAGGAAATCCTGTATTAGGTGGTGGAACTCTTTTTGCAGTAACAAAAGATAGTAAAGCTACAAGAGAGTTTTTAAACTATTTAAAACATCCTCAATCAAATCATATTTGGATGGAAATTGATGGATCAGGTTTCTTAAACCCACATAAAGGAATTGATTTAAGCAAACATTCAAGTGATACTTTTAGAGGATTGAATCAAATTCTTTTAAACGCAACTACCTTTAGATTCGATGGATCTGATTTAATGCCTGGTGCAATTGGAGCAGGATCATTTTGGACAGGTATGGTTGACTATACTAGTGGAAAATCTGCGAAAGAGGTTGCAGATAAAATACAAGCTAGTTGGGATGCTATAAAATAATCTTACTTAGTACAGGCGAAAGAAAAAATTTCACTTTCGCCTGTATATTAATTAACATACCCTGTGACTTTAACTTCGTTATTTTTATATGTTTTTGTTGCTGTAATTGTCTGTTTTTCTTACTTTCATATTGCAAACTTCGCATATGATAATTTAAATAAAAAAAAATCAAAAAAATTTTTTCTAAATAGCAACGCAAGAGCATACATATTTATTGCACCTGCTTTACTGGTATTAATTATTTTCATAATTTATCCAGTTTTGGAAACTTTAAGACTTAGTTTTTATAACAATACTGGTTTTGAATTTGTTGGGTTTAAAAATTATTTATGGGCTGCTCAAGATCCAGAATTTAAAAGAGCAATATTGAATAATTTAGGGTGGCTTATAGTGGTACCAACTTTAAGTACTTTTTTTGGATTAGTGATTGCTCATTTAGCAGACAGAATTTGGTGGGGTACAATAGCAAAATCTATAATTTTTATGCCAATGGCAATATCTTTTGTTGGTGCAGGAGTGATATGGAAATTTGTTTATGATTATCGTGGACCAGGTGATGATCAGATCGGATTATTAAACTCTATTATTGTTTCTTTGGGTTATGAGCCTCAAGCATGGATAACAATTCCAATTTGGAATAATCTTTTTTTGATGGCAATTATGATTTGGATACAAACTGGTTTAGCAATGGTAATTTTCAGTGCTGCATTAAGAGGCATTCCTAACGATATGATTGAGGCAGCTAGACTAGACGGTGCGAGTGATTTAAAAATATTTACAGCAATTATTATTCCATACTTAGAAAAGACAATTTTAGTAATTTGGACAATAATTACGATTTTAGTTTTAAAAATTTTTGACATTATTTTAGCTATGACTAATGGACAATGGAATACAGAGGTTCTAGCAAATTTAATGTTTGATTGGATGTTTAGAGGTGGTGGAGACTCGGGCAGAGGAAGTTTAATGGCAATTGTAATAATGTTAGGAGTAATACCAATTATGATTTGGAATATACGAAGACACAAAGAGGAAGAAAAAGTTTAATGAAAAAAAGTTTTTTTTCTACTTTATTTGTTCATACATTGTTACTTTTGTTTGTTATCGCGTGGGTTTTGCCAACATTTGGATTATTCGTAAGCTCTTTTAGAGATAAAGACTTGTTAGCAACAAGTGGTTGGTGGACTTCATTTAAAACTAATCAAGTTAATGAAATATATAGAACGAAGAAACATACTGACCAATATCAAGAAAATGGAATTTATCTTTTAAAAGGTAATTTCTTTGAAGAAAAGTCTAAAAAAAAAATAACTTCTTATGGAATTACTTCAAGAGATATTAATAGGTATAAAGTAGGTGAGATAGCACAATTAAATAATGGCACTCAAATAGAAGTCAAAGAAAATGGAGATTATGTTTGGAAATCATCTGAACCATTTAATAACAAAAGAGGTAAAAGGATTTTTATAACAGCCTTAAGTCCACCAAAGTTTACTTTAGATAATTATAAGGAAGTTTTATTCAAGGAAGGACTTGGCGAAGCATTTTTAAATACTTTAACAGTAGCTATTCCTTCAGCAGTGATCCCTCTAATAATTTGCTCATTTTTTGCTTACGCACTTTCTTGGATGAAGTTTTGGGGAAGAGATACACTTTTCGCAATAGTTGTAGCTTCTTTAGTAGTACCACTACAAATGAGTTTAATTCCGTTGCTGAGTATTTATAATGATTTTGGAGCTTTGTTTAATGTAGGAGCAAAATCTTACCCAGGGATATGGCTGGCCCATACAGGTTTTTCAATTTTTATGGGTATGGAATGATTTATTGGTAGGACTAATATTTTTAGATCAAGTTCCAAGTGAAATAATTTTAACAGCAAAATTAAGAGAACTTTTGGGATCAAGAGGAGAAAATTGGGAAATATTAACAACAGGAGCATTTGTATCTATGACTGTACCATTATTTATATTTTTTGCCTTGCAAAGATATTTTATAAGAGGTTTAGTAGCAGGATCAGTGAAAGGATAAACTATGAAAAAAATTGTATTAATTGGAGCAGGAAGTACTCAGTTTGGATTGGGTACTATAGCTGATATATTTAAGTCAAAAGTTCTCGAGGGCTCAACAATATCTCTTCATGATATTAATTCAGAGGCTTTAATGAATACAAAGGAAATTGCGGATAAATACAAAGAGGAGTTAAATGCAAAATACAAAATTGAGGCCACTACAAATCTCAATGATGCACTTAAAGGTGCAAATTTTTGTATAATCTCAATTGAAATAGGAGATAGATTTAAACTTTGGGAGCAAGATTGGAAAATACCTCTTGACCATGGTTTAAATCAAATTTTTGGTGAAAATGGGGGTCCTGGAGGATTATTTCATAGTTTAAGAATTGCCCCAGAAATTGTTAAAATTTGTGATGAGATTGTTAAAGTATGTCCTGATGCTTTTGTATTTAATTATTCAAATCCAATGCAAAGAATTTGTCATGCGGTAACAACAAAACATAAAGACTTAAAATTTACTGGTCTTTGCCATGAAATTGCATCTATGGAAAGACAACTTCCAAAACTTATGGAAACAGATTATTCAAACATTGAAATAAAAGCAGGAGGGTTAAACCATTTTAGCATCTTGGTAGATGTTAAATACAAAGATTCACAAAAGGATGGCTATCCTATAATTAGAGAAAAATTTAATTCTTATTTTAAAAACTTGGTAAACGAACACGAGGGTTTTCAGTCTGAACCTGGGGCAGAGAGAGGACTATTTTTTGAGCTTTATAAAAAATACGGATATTTACCAATCACTACCGATAGTCACTTAGGAGAGTACATCCAATGGGCATATAAAGTTGTAGATCAAGAAGGTATTGATGATTTTTACAAAAATTATAAACATAGATGCTTAACATTTTACAAAAATGTTTCTTATTCCCAATTTTTTGATAAATCAAACAACGAGATGAATGAGAGAATAGTACCTATTATCGAAGCAATAATTGAAGATAGCAATATAGAGGAAGAAGCAGTTAATGTTCCAAACAAAAACTTTATAGAACAAGTTCCAAAAAATATTGTTGTAGAAGTTCCGGGTATTTTGAATAAAAATGGAGTTAGTGGTTTAAAGTTAGAAAATTATCCATCTACTTTTGGAACATTGTTAAATAATCAAGCAGGTGTTATCGAATTGACCACCGACGCAGTCTTAAAAAAATCAAAAAATAGCGCATATTTGGCACTTTTAGCTGATCCTGTAGTTGATGATGCATTTGCTGCAGAAAAATTATTAGATAGAATGATCGACGAACAAAAGGATTATTTAGGATATCTAAGTTAAAATTAATCTATGGCAAATATAAATATACAAAATATAAATAAATATTTTGGCAAAGTCCATGTAATCAAAGACATTTCTTTAGATATTAAAAGTGAATCATTTACAGTTTTAGTCGGACCTAGCGGATGTGGAAAATCAACTATGTTAAGAATGATTGCGGGACTTGAGGAAATTAATTCTGGTACTATTTCTATAGATGGGCAAATTGTAAACAACTTACCACCAAAAGAAAGAGATATTGCAATGGTGTTTCAATCATATGCATTGTATCCACATATGACAGTTTTTGACAATATGGCCTTTGGGCTAAAGTTAGAAAAAAAATCTAATGATGAAATTAATGAACGTGTTAATGAAGCTGCAAAAATTTTACAAATACAAGATTATTTAGATCGAAAACCAAAACAATTATCTGGTGGTCAACGACAAAGAGTAGCAATTGGAAGAGCTATAACCAGAAAACCAAAAGTTTTTTTATTTGATGAGCCTTTGTCCAACTTAGATGCTGCCCTTAGAGTTCAAATGAGAGTTGAATTAGCAAAGCTTCATGATCAGTTAAACGCAACTATGATTTATGTTACCCACGATCAAACAGAAGCAATGACATTGGCGAATGATATAGTTGTCTTGGATCAAGGAATAGTATCTCAAAAAGGAACACCCATGGATCTTTATAATTCTCCTAAAAATCTTTTTGTTGCTGGTTTTATTGGATCTCCGAAAATGAATTTTATCGAAAGTACTGTTATTTCAAAAAATTCTAATTCTTCAGAGGTAGATATTTTAGGTTCAGGAAAATTAAGTATCCCAAAGGTACTAAGTAATGTTTCTGAGGGAGATAAAATTAAAATTGGAATAAGACCAGAACATCTTGAAATTAATCAAATCTCAGACGTTGTCTGGGAAGGAAAAGTATTTGTTGCTGAAAAACTTGGATCAGGAACTTTTCTGTATTTAGAAAAAGATGGTGAACCATTAGTTGTACAAACCGATGGAGATACAAAGATTAAAGTTGGAGATACAATTAAAGTAGGAATTAACTCCTCACGTTGCCATATATTTAATGAAAAAGGTTCCTCAATCATTTAACATATTTTTTTAAATGATATTAGTATCTGGAGAAAATTTAATTGATGTTTTTCAGAATAAATTTAAAAAAACATATAAAAATATACGTGGTGGGGCAGGTTATAATACAGCTATTGCGCTAGGGCGTTTTAACTCAAACGTTTATTATTTTTCTAATCTATCAAACGATAAATTTGGTAAATCAATATTCAAAGAATTGAAAAAGAATAAAATTAAAACTAACTTTATATCAAAATCTTCTCATTTAACCGCAAAGGCAGTTGTGATAGGAAGAGAAAAACCAAAATATAATTTTAAATTACAAGATAGTTCATTTAGATTTGTTAAAATAAAAAAAATTTCCAGTGCCAATCAAAATAAATTAAATTTAGCTTACTTTACTTGTCTTTCGTTATATTTAGAACCAGTAGCTTCAGAAAATCTTAAGCTGATTAAAAAAATACATAAATCAACAACAATTTTTATTGATCCTAATATTAGAACTAAAATTATTACAAGTAAAAAAAAATATCTAAAAAGTTTTAATAATATTTTAAACTATACAAATATTATAAAGCTATCAGATGAAGATTTAAAATATTTATCAAGTTATAAAGATAAAAAAAAATTAATTTATAGATGGTTAAGTAAAAAATCTTTAAGTGCTGTAATTTTAACAAAAGGGAAAAATGGAGCAAAAGTTTATACTAATAAACTTGAAGTTTCTAACAAACCAAAAATAGTAAAAGTAAAAGATACTGTAGGTGCTGGTGATACTTTTAGTGCTGGCATTATAAAATATTTTGAGAAAAACAAAAAATTGAATAAAAAAAATCTTAAATTTATTTCTGAACAAGATTGGTTAAATGCTTTAGTTTTTGCGAATTCTGTTGCTTCAAAAACTTGCGAAAGAATTGGTTGTGATCCACCAAAAATTAATCTGGTATAGAATTATTTTCTACTAAATCTTTAAAGAAAAAATATGATTTTTTTGGAGTTCTTTTTAATGTTTCAAAATCTACATGAACAATTCCAAATCTTTTTTCAAATCCTAAAGCCCATTCAAAATTATCCATAAATGTCCATGCAAAGTAACTTTTTACTTTTGCCCCATCATTTATCGCCTTGTGAACAGCATCGAGGTATTTTTTAAAATAATCAATTCTATCATCATCATTAATTTCTCCATTTTCATCTATTTTATCTGGATAAGCTGCCCCATTTTCGGTTAGATAAATATTTGGATTTCCATAATTGTTTTTTAAATCCATGATTTGATCATAGTAAGCCTCAGGTACTATTTCCCAACCCATTAAAGTTAATTTAATATTTTTATCCTCTAACCCAAAAGGTAACTCATCATTAAAAGCACCTCTTGCTTTAAGAAGATTATTATCATCTGCTTTAATTCTATAATGTTGATAATGATTAAGACCAATAAAATCATTTTTTTGATTTATAATTTCCATATCTTTTTCCCGAATATATTTCGATACATCTTTAATTAAGAGATCAGGATATTTTCCAAGATACATTGGGTCGGCAAATGATCTATTCCAGTATGTATCAAATAATTTAGTAGCATGTTTGTCTTCTTCAGATTTCGTAGCTGGAATACATGGAGCCATATTTAGTGTACATCCCAAGTTAAGATCTTTATTTATTGATCTCATCGATTTCAAAGCTTTTCCGTGAGCAAGATTTACATGATGAACTGAAGCAAAATATTTATTTAGATCCTTATAACCAGGGGCCATGTAACCATCGACATAACCAAATATTGTAAATACAGCAGGTTCATTAAAAGTGATAAAGTTTTTACACCTATCTCCATAATTTTTGATAACTACTTCAGAATAATCAGCAAAAATATCTGATAAGTCTCTATTGGCCCATCCACCTTTATTTTGCAAAGTCTGTGGAAGATCCCAATGGTATAAAGTAATAAATGGTTCTATATTTTTATCTAAACACTCATCAATAACTTTAGAGTAAAAATCAATACCTTTTTGATTAACAGTTCCAGTACCTTCAGGAATTAACCTGGTCCAAGCTAAAGAAAATCTATATGAATTTAACTTTATATCACTCATAAGACCAATATCCTCTTTATATCTATGGTAATGATCAACTGCAGTATCACCATTCTCGTTATTTTTTATTTTTCCCGGAGTATGAGTAAAAGTATCCCAAATACTTTTTCCTTTTCCATCTTTATCAAAAGCTCCTTCAATTTGGTAACTAGCTGTTGCTGTACCCCATAGAAAATCTTTAGGAAAATTTTTTGCCATTCTATCCTTTACTTGCTCCTAAAGTTAAACCAGCAATAAAATGTTTTTGCATCAAAAAAAACATCACAACTGGAGGTATAGCTGCAACTATAGATCCTGTAGAGAGTAAATGATAGGCTGTAATCCATTGACCATTTAAAGACTTAAGACCTGCAGTAATAGGCATTGCATGATCACCTTGAATTAAAACTGTAGCCCAAAAATAGTCATTCCATATGAATGTAAAAATTAATACACACAGCGCAGCAATGGCAGGCCTTGTTAGAGGTAAAATTATTTTCCAGAAAATTCGAAATTCAGAAGCACCTTCTATTCTGGCAGCTTCAATTATTTCGTTAGGTAAAGCTTTTATAAAATTTCTCATAAATAAGGTACAAAAACCCGTTTGAAATGCTACATGAAATAAAACAAGACCAGTAATTGTATTATATAATCCAATCTTAAAAGTTAAATCTCTTACAGGAATCATCAAAATTTGAAAAGGAACAAAATTACCTGCTATAAAAATAAAAAATATTAATAGATTTGTTTTAAATTTATAATTAGCTAAAGCAAAGCCTGTCATACAACTTAAAGCAACTGCACCTAACATTGTTGGTATGGTTACTTTAAAACTATTTAAGGTGTATTTAACCATTGGAGTGTTAGTGAAAACATCGTGTAAATTTGAAAAAAATAAAAACTCATTTGGCATTCCCCACATATTCCCAGATGTAATATCTCCTAAACCTCTTATTGATGTTATTAAAATACCAAAAATCGGTATTAACCAAATAATTAATGAGACAGGTAAAAATATTTTATAAATATATTGATTTATGATTGGTCTTTGATGAATAGGTGTAGGGAACATTTAGTTATTATCCTCCCTCTCATTTCGATACATTCTGTATATGAAAAATAGAATGTAAATCATCATTATCGTGAACAAAACAGTAGCTATTGCAGACCCATACCCCATTCTGTAACCGTATTCACTTAAAGCTTGCTCAAACATGTAATATGCCAAGACATTTGAATAGCCATATGGTCCACCTTGAGTCATTATTGCTACCATATCGAAACTTCTTAGTGCACCAATTACAGTTACTACAATTGCTAAAAAAGTTGCAGGCCTTAATTGTGGAAGTACAATGTTCCAAAATAAACTAAATCCTCTGGCACCATCCATTCTTCCAGCTTCGATTTGTTCAGGGTTAATATTGTTAAGTCCTGTTAAATATAAAATTAAACAATAAGCAATTTGTGGATATAGACCTGCAAATATTATCCCATAAGTTGCAGTATTTTCATTTGCAAGAATTGAAAATCCTTCTAATCCAATTAAATTTAGAAAGGGTGCAATAACCCCATAATTTGGTTGGTAAAACCAAGTAAAAATAAGTCCAATGACTACTTGAGAAATAACAAATGGAAAAAAAAATAGAGATTTAATTAATCTAATTCCAAAAACAATTTGATTTAAAAATATTGCTAGTCCTAAGCCAATAGGAACTGCTAACATAAAAAATATTAACCATTTAAGATTATTCCAAAGTGAAATATAAAAATATTCATCATCTAAAAGTTCAATGTAATTTTGAAGACCAACATATATAGATGGAGATAATCCATCCCATTGATAAAAGGAAATGCCAATAGATACAAATATCGGGGCTATTACATAAATGGAAAAAAATATTAATCCTGGAGCTAGAAAAATCCATGGGCTTATTTTAACTTGATTTTTTTTTATAAACTCTTTGACGTACTTTTTCTAATCTTTCTAAGATTTTTTGTCTTCTGTCAGGATTAGACATATATTCTTGAAAGCCTTTCATACCCTCTGATGCCATTTGAGCTGGAGCATCTCTATCGTAGAATTGCGCCATTGCATAAGCATTATTTAGCATATTCAATCCTGCTTTTAAGAATGGATCCCCCTTTTTAACACTAGAGTTCTTGTTAATAGGAAGCTGACCTAATATTTTATTGATCTCTTCTTGCACATCTGCTCGAGACATAAATATTAAGAAACGCTTAGCATCAGTTTTATTTTTAGCTTTAGAAGGTATATGCACAGTGTCCGTAGGTGCTTCTTCAGCCATTGGGATACCTGGTGTGATTTCAGGGAACTGGAAGAAACCTAAATTAGAATCTCTTAAGCCAGCCTCTTTTAAAGGAGCAACAGCAAAGTTACCCATCACATACATTGCTGCTTCACCGTTCACCATAGGAGTTAAAGCTTCTTGCCAACTAAGTGCTGCATGATTTTCTAAGAAGTAACCAGGCTTTACAAGCTCATCCCATTTATCAAATACTGCTTGCACTTTTGGATCTGTGTAAGGAACCTTACCTAGTGTTAAATCCATATGGAACTCATAGCCATTTGTTCTAAGATTTAAATAATCAAAAACACCAGCTGTTGTCCAAAGATACTTTGATCCAATTGTAATAGGT
>LUMT01001940.1_pt1 | contig 10348 bp, 13 predicted proteins | sample 729741 | NCBI WGS metagenome assembly LUMT01 (sample SAMN03860299, study PRJNA289734) | marine metagenome | biome: seawater column; feature: ocean; material: water; isolation source: Red Sea water column Station 192 - depth 50m | place: Saudi Arabia: Red Sea | collected 2011-10-15 | depth 50 m | reverse complement strand
GCTGATGGTTTATGCGGTCCAATTATTAAGCCGATGATGATTGATATGGGGCTCAGCCTAGCGCAGATCGGCTTAAACGTGACGATATTTGGTGCGGTCTGTGCATTGCTTGGTGCATTATTGGCAGGTTTGATGATTCGTCAGTTTGGGTTGCAAAGCATGTTTGTATGCTTTGCGATATTGCAAAGTTTAGCGTTTGTATATTATGTGGTTTTAGCCTATCTCTTTGAAAATCATATTTTATTTTCACAAATTCATTTGTATGTTGCCAATGCTTTAGAGGAATTTTGCTCCGCTTTGGCATTGGTGGCAATGTTGAGTTTGATTATGCGTTATGCACGTCAGCATATGGCAGGTACGGATTTTACCTTTCATGTGGCGATCATGAGTATGGTGAGTGGTGGGCTATATGTGGTGAGCGGTGGATTGGCGGAATTATTAGGTTATTTTCAGACTTTGCTTTTAATCTTTGTTGCATCACTATGTTGTTTGATTCCAAAGTTAAAATGGTATTTTTACCAAAGAACCCTGATTGAATAGAGTGTGAAATGTTAAAACTGATATATTATGTGCCTGAATCGCATCTCGAAGTAACCAAGCAAGCGATTTTTCAAGCGGGCGCAGGCGGTATTGGTGATTATGCCGAGTGTGCTTGGCAGGTCAAAGGCTTTGGTCAGTTCAAGCCAGTGGGTCAAGCCAATCCTTTTATTGGTCAGGTGGATCAGCTCGAACAAGTCGAAGAATGGCGTGTTGAAACCATTGTTGAAGAACAGTTTGCTCAAGCGGTGAAACAGGCGTTATTGGCAAGTCATCCCTATGAAGAGCCTGCTTTAGAGTTTATACAAATTCTAGAAATTTAAAAAAGCACACAATTCTTAAAATCATGTGCTTTGTCTAACTTGATATTTTTAAGAAAAAAACAATCAATTAAACTTTGAAAAATCCGCTTTACGCTTTTCTTTAAATGCAGTCAATGCTTCGACCATTTCAGGGGATTTGACACGTTGCATAAAGATTTCAGCTTCATGATCAATCCAAGCCACGATGTCATCTTTATCTGCTTTCATCAAGGCTTTGCTTTGTTTCAGTGAAGCAAGAGGCAGTTGGTTGAGATGCTGTGCCATTTGCTCAGCTTGTGCATATGGATCGTCAACGATTTGAGTGACAAGTTTTGCGTCTAGTGCAGTTTCAGCGTTGAATTTACGGGCAGACATCAATAAGTCTGCAGCTAATAAATATCCTGCACGTTGTTGTAACAATTTACTTGCAGCACCTTCAGGTGATAAACCTAAGCTGACAAAAGGAATTTGGAATACCGCACTGGTGTCAGTATAGACAAAATCCGCATGAAGAAGCATAGTCACGCCAATACCAATCGCCACACCTTTGACCCCAACAATCAACGGTTTTGAGAACTTTGCAGCTGACTTTAATAACAAGAATGGTGCGCCATCACCCGCAGGGCTGATATTCTTTTTCAGGCTTGCTGCGAAGTCTTGCATGTCGTTGCCCGCAGAGAAGTCGTTGTTTGCACCACGCAAGATTACAATGCGGACATCATTTGACGCATCCGCTTGATACAATGCTTGTTCGATCTCGATATATAAGTCACTATATAGCGCATTTTTGGCTTCTGGACGGTCGATCGCTAAGGTGAGAATGCCATTGGCTAATTCTGCTTTTAAATGTGGGTTGCTATTGTTTAAACAATCTAAGCTCATTGTCATATCCGTAGTGATTTAAAACTTGAGTGTAGTTTTAGCAAAGAAGATGCACGCTGTATAGTTGAGAAATTGAGGTTTTTATGTCGCATGAGTTCAAAGTGTTTGATTATTTGGTGTTCATTGGGCGCTTTCAACCGTTCCATGTCGCACATCGAGAGGTCATGGACATTGCGCTATCACAGTCCGAGCATTTGATTTTGGTACTTGGCTCAGCGCAAGACGAGCGGAGCATCAAAAATCCTTTTTCTATTGCTGAGCGTGAGCAAATGATTTTATCGAGTTTTGATGATGAGACTCAAAAACGCATTCATTTTGTGCCGATTATTGACTTTTATGATGATGAAAAATGGGTGAATGCCGTAAAAGACGGCGTTGAAGATTTTATCAATACACATCATCAAGCAGAAAAAAATGATTTAAAAACAGGCTTAATTGGTCACTTTAAAGATGACAGTTCGTACTATCTTGCGCTATTTCCAGCGTGGCAATTGGTTGAATTGGAAAACTTAAAAAACCAACTTTCGGCGACGCCACTACGTGCCAAATATTATCAAGGTGAAATTGATCAAGATCATTTAAGTACCGAAGTGCAAGAGTTTCTAATCGAATTTCAAAATAGTGAATGGTATCCACTGTTGCAAGATGCCTTTCAACAGCAGGATGATTCACCAGTCATTTTACCTGATGAATCTTTTTGAATGATTTTAAGCCTAAAAATTGGCTGACAAAATGGACATCAATCAACAATCTACAGCCCCCTAAAACCCCCAACTCAAGCACTTTGTAGCTGTTTAATTTCTTCTAAAATCTTCTCAGCATGACCTGCTGCTTTGACTTTGCGGAAGCTCGCTTTCAGTTTGTCGTTATGGAAAATAAAGGTTGAGCGTTCGATGCCCATGACTTTTTTGCCATACATATTTTTTTCTTTGATCACGTCAAAATGCTGACAGAGTTTTTCATCTGGATCACTGAGGAGTGTGAAGTTAATGTCTTGCTTTTCGGTAAAGCGTTCATGGCTTTTGATCGAGTCACGAGATACGCCGAAGACTTGTACACCGAGTTTAGCAAATTCATCTTTCAATCCACTAAACTCATTGGCTTGTGTCGTACAACCTGGGGTGGAATCTTTTGGATAAAAATAAATAATCAGCCAATCGCTAATGTCGCTGAGCTTGATTTCACCTTGTGTGCTTTCCACAGCAAAGTTTGGTAATTGAATCTGTTCGAGTTGTTCTTTACTTTTTTCGATTTGAACTGCCATGTGATGTCCTCTATTTTCAATGAATTTTGTCGGTATGCTTGTGATGTATGATGAACTCTAAATGAAAAAGCCTGCATCTCAGCAGGCTTTAAATGACGGTTTCATCATTATTTCTTCGCAGCAGAAGCCGCAGCAGCTTGTACTTTTTTGATCAAGTTTGACCCTGCACATGTATTCATATACTGCTCAGTACGTTTCACCACTGGAAGGGTGCGTGGATCTTTCTTAGCATTGACCGCACTTTGAATTTCCCATTCTTCCGCATTGGTCATTTTCGCTTGGCTGTCAATGGTACATTTACAAAACTTTGAAGCTTCTGCTGAACTCAATACTTTTGCTTTGGTAAATGAACCTTGACAGTTCTTTTCTAAATCACCACGAATATTGGTGCTTTTGCTTAAGTCTGCTGCGTAGGTTTGACCTGCTAAAGCAGCAACTAATAATGCACCCGCAGTTTTTAACATCATATTTTTCATAAATAACCTGTTTTTCTAAAAAAATTAAGTCACGTAACGTGTCGGGTCTGCAACCTCAGCCTCGATGAAACCTTGATGGCGCAAGCGGCAACTATCACACTTGCCACATGCCCGACCGTCAGTATCAGCTTGGTAGCATGACACTGTTTGGGCATAGTCTAACCCATGTTCGATACCAAGGCGTATGATATTCGCTTTGGATAAATGTAACAGGGGGGTTTCAATGGTAATCGGATGTCCTTCTACGCCTGACTTGGTGGCAAGGTTTGCCATGGCTGTAAATGCCTCGATATATTCAGGACGACAGTCTGGATAGCCTGAATAATCCACCGCATTGACACCAATCACGATCGCTTGTGCATTTTTGACTTCTGCCAATGCAAGTGCATATGAAAGAAAAATCGTATTGCGTGCAGGGACGTAGGTGATCGGAATGCCGTCTTGCAATTGATCAGGGACATCCAAGCTGTGATCGGTCAGGGCAGAACCACCGATATTACCGAGGTCAATATTGATGATGCGATGATCGAGTGCGTATTTTTTTGCAAGTTGTTTAGCTGCCTCAAGCTCACTGGTGGAGCGTTGCCCATACATAAAGCTAATCGCATAGCAATCATATTGCGATGCAGCCCAAGCGAGACAAGTACTTGAATCTAAACCACCTGATAATAAGACGACGGCGCTTTGACGCATAACACGACCTTAATTCACACTAAAAAACAGCCATAGATTTTAGCATAATTTACATCGTGAATTTGGCGCAAAAATATACATCAAAGATAGAGTAACTAAACAAGACTATGGGGCTAAACACTTAACGTCCTTTTTCATCTTGCCAAAGCAGTTTATGTAATTGCAGTTGGAATTTGACAGGAAGTTGATCTTCCAAGATCCACTGTGCCAAGTTACGTGCCAAAGGTGGTAAGCGTACATCACCTTCGATGGCAAAGGCAGGCGAGAACCAAACTGTAGACACAACATCTGCAAACTGATGTTGCATCAAGAAATCTTTTGACCATTCATAATCTGCACGATCGCTAATCACAAATTTAATCTGATCATGTGCGGTGAGATGTGAGTAATTCTCAATCAGATTGCGGTGTTGTTCATGGCTAGATGGTGTTTTGACATCAACAATGCGTGATACTCGTGTATCAACTTTGCTAATATCAAGTGCGCCACTGGTTTCTAATGATACTTTAAAACCGCTATCGCATAAGGCTTTGAGGAGAACCAAACAATTCGGCTGTGCCAAAGGTTCGCCACCTGTCACACAGACATATTTAGCGTTGTAGTGAGAAATTTGTTGAATGATTTCTTCCAAACCATAACGTGTGCCACCTTCAAAGGAATAGGTGGTATCGCAATAGACACAACGTAGCGGACAACCTGTTAAGCGCACAAATACCGTAGGATGACCAGCCTCATTGGCTTCACCTTGTAGCGAGTAGAAAATCTCGGTCAGTTTGAGTCCTGCAGCAGGATCGGTAACAGGAATGGATTGAGTGCGCATAGGAAACAAAGATTGGCTTAAACAGCGATAAATCAAGATGGAAAAATAGGCTAGCTATTCTACCTGAATTTCGGAAAAATAGCTGATCAATTTCTACGGTGATGATGTATTGAAGACTTTAGTCAGATTCAATAGGTTCAATCAGCATCAAAATCCCTAAATTCAACGCCTCGACGATTAATTCAAAAGTTGCTGTCTGATTTGCTAAGTCATTTAATAAAATTTGTTCACCATCAGCCAATGCTTTAAAGACCTGCATTGAATCTGCATCGACTGGGAATAACTCACCATTTGCCCAAAATTCCAATGATTCATGATGATCTAGTGTACGATAAAGTAAGCGATTGGCTGGTTCTAGTGCTATACCGTAGCCATCTTCAGCATAATCTTTTAACTCTTCAAGATTTATTTCTTCAGGCTCAGGAATATGCTCGGCATATTTGGCTTCACTGATGAGTGCCATCACTGCAGATTCAAAACCTGCATTATTTTCAATAGCTTGTAAAAGTTGTTGTTTTAATCTGTCTAATTCAAGCTGTGAAATTTCCCCAATAGATTGAGAAGCTTTACGTTGATTATCGCTGATTGGTGTCTTTGTTAAGACTTGATCTGCAAATTGATCACTCACACGGTCGATCAATTGCGCATGATTTGGCATTCGGAAACCAAAAGAAAAAGTCAGACATTCATCTTCTGCTACACCGTAATGTGATAGGCGAGGTGGCACATACAGCATGTCACCGGGTGCAAGCACTTCATCAAAATCCACTTGCATTTCCGTAAGTAATTTCAAAGGTTGATTGGGTACGATCTCTGTGGATTCATCGCACCATTGTCCCAGTTGCCAACGACGATGCCCAAAGCCTTGCAATAAAAACACATCATAAAAATCAAAATGCTGTCCAACCGAGCCACCTTTTGGCGCATAGGACACCATGATGTCATCTCTTCGCCACTGCGGAATAAAGGAAAATTGCTTCCACAGTTCAGCAAGTTCTAGCGAGTAATGATCAACCGCCTGAATTAACAACGTCCAGTAAGGTGGTAAGTTTTTAAAATTTTTTTCAGTAAGTGGTGAATTTTTGACTTGCCATTGAACATGATTTTGACCATTTTGGGTAATTAACCGTGCAGTTACATCTTCATCTAAAGCCAATTCTTTAATGTCATCTGGGTCAAACATACCGATAATTTCAGGTAGCGCATTACGCACAAGTAAAGGTTTCTTCTGCCAATATTCACCGAGGAATTGTTCTGCGCTGATGCCACCTAAGATGGAAAGTGGTTGAGAAATTTGCTTAGACATAATTATTCAAATGCAGTCAAAAATATATGCGTATTTTCCGCTTTGAAGCGATGAGTTGCAATGCGTAATCGCCTTGAAGTTGAGGTTTGGAATACGACTGTTTTTGGTCATTTTGCCGAAGTGTTATAGACTGATGCCTTTATTTTGTGAATTTTTAAATATTTTCACGATATTTTTTTAAGTTTTTAATTAAATCGAATTGCGTTAGTCAAGGCATTTTGGCGAGGTTTAGGAAAAACAAATTCAAGATAGGGTAAATCGATGAATTATTTAGATCCAACCGTATTGACATTTATTTTATATATTGTGTTGATGATTGGTATAGGCGTGTATGCTTATCGGGCAACCACAGATTTTTCCGATTATATTTTGGGCGGTCGTAGTTTTGGCAGTTTGGTGACTGCATTCTCGGCAGGGGCATCGGACATGAGTGGTTGGTTGCTTATGGGCTTGCCCGGGGCAATTTATTTATCTGGGCTGAGTGAAGCGTGGATTGGGATTGGATTGGTATTCACACCGAAGTGCAACATAATGCGATGACTTTGCCTGATTATTTCACCAATCGTTTTGATGATCACAAGCGGATTTTACGGGTGTCATCGGCGTTAATTATTTTGATTTTCTTCTCGATCTATTGTGCATCAGGCATGGTGGCAGGGGCGCGTTTGTTTGAAAGTCTATTTGGGATGGATTATCAAGCTGCGCTTTGGCTCAGTGCGATTGCTACGATTATCTACGTGACCATTGGTGGCTTCTTAGCGATTAGTTGGACCGATACTTTCCAAGCAGGTTTGATGCTATTTGCATTGTTCTTAACGCCGATTTTTGCTTATTTGGCGGTCAGCAATGATGGCTATGATGTGATTAACTATGTGCAAACTGTTCGCCCTGAAGCAATGCAAATGTTGCAAGGTCTGAGTGGCGTTGCGATTATTTCATCATTAGCTTGGGGTTTAGGCTATTTTGGTCAACCGCATATTTTAGTCCGTTTTATGGCGGCGAAAAATGTGAAAACCATTACCATGGCACGTCGTATCGGTATGACGTGGATGATCATTTGTCTACTGGGTTCAGTCGGTATTGGCTTCTTCGGGATTGCATTTTTCCAAGCCAACCCTGATTTGGCTGCACCTGTGACTGCAAATTCAGAAACGGTATTTTTACAATTGACGCAAATCCTCTTTAATCCGTGGGTTGCAGGGGTGATTCTTGCGGCGTTCTTGGCAGCGGTAATGAGTACTTTGAGTAGTCAACTTTTGGTCTGTTCAACGACGATTACCGAAGATTTTTATAAAGTCTTTATCCGCAAAAATGCTTCGCAAAACGAGTTGATTTGGATTGGGCGCATCATGGTTGTGGTGATTGCAGCAGTTGCGATTGGCATGGCAAGTAATCCTGAAAGTAAAGTGCTTGGTTTAGTATCTTATGCGTGGGCGGGCTTTGGTGCTGCTTTTGGTCCGCTGATTATTTTGTCATTGATGTGGAAACGTATGACGCTATCAGGTGCAGTTGCTGGTATGGTCGTGGGCGCAGTCACTGTGATTTTTTGGAAAAATCTGCTTGGCGGTACGGGAATTTATGAAGCTTAATCTCAAAAACGCCATCGAGTGAAACGATGGCACGTTATGAAAAAGCGGATAAGATTTACCATAAACACTCTTAATTTTTTTTGATTAAGATTGTCAATTGGTTAGAAAAATGCCTACGTTCATTGTAGGCATTTTTTATGTTTGAATATTTTGCAATCTAAGGTATTTGAATATTGAGCTGACGTAAAACTGAGCACAATTGAATCATCGGTAATCCCATTAATGCGGTGTAATCATCACCTTTGAGCCATTCAAATAAGCTAATTCCCAAGCTTTCACCTTTAAAACTGCCTGCACAATGTAAAGGTTGATCTATAGTCACATAACGTCGAGTTTCATCATCACTTAAATCACGAAATTTGGCTTGAAAGGGCACAACGCAAGTCTGTTCAAATTGTTGATTTAGGCACTGCACAGACAAACCTGTGGCGAAATTGATAATTTTTCCAGATTGTTGTTGAAGTTGTGCAATTGCACCTTGTTCGGTATAGGGCTTACCGATGAATTGCTGTGGAGACTCTGCGAGATACGCCACTTGATCTGAACCAATCACAATCGCATCGGGATAATCATTGGCAATTTTCAATGCCTTTTCAAAACTCAAACGCTGTGCAAGTTGTTCTGCATTTTCATTGGGCTTTGCGCTTTCGTCAATATCAGGGCTGATCGCCAAATAATCGAGCTGTAAACGGTCAAGTAAAGCTTTGCGTGTTTCAGAGCTTGAAGCAAGGATAATCTGCGTCATTAAACGGCATATTCCATTAAGGTTTCTAATTCTACAAATTGCAGCACACTTTCATGACAGGCATGAATTTTTACAGGTGGCGCAACCTGATGTTGATAGGCTTCTACCCAACGGGTCACGCAAATACACCAAAAATCCCCCGGTTGTAATCCAGGAAAGCCAACTTCTGGCAATGGCGTGGTCAAATCATTGCCGACACGTTGTGAAAAGCTTAAAAATTCAGAAGTCATCTGTGCGCAGACTGTATGTAATCCAACATCCGCGTAGCCTGTATGGCAAAAACCATCACGATAATAACCAGTGATCGGATCAAAGCAACAGCTAGCCAATGCGCCACCCAAGACATTGAGGCGATTGAGTTCTGGGTCGGGATGATAAGACATAAAAACAGCCTGCTTTGAAAAATGAATAGGTGAACTACCATCATGATAATTGATATTGACGGTAAATTTCATATTTTACCGAAATAGAACTACCTTTTTAATGAGAATGATTTAAAATTTGCGCAATTGAATTAACCAATGATGAGAGAAGTCGATGAATTTTCAGCGCATGACTGATTTAGATTTAAATGGAAAACGAGTTTTAATCCGTGAAGATTTAAACGTACCAGTTAAAGATGGCAAAATTACCAGTGATGCTCGTCTACGTGCTGCGATTCCAACCATCAAACAAGCCCTCGCTCAAGGTGCTGCGGTGATGGTATTTTCTCACTTGGGTCGTCCAGTAGAAGGTGAGCCCAAGCCTGAACAATCTCTTGCACCAGTTGCAGCGTACTTAACCGAAGCATTAGGTCAAGACGTTCAACTGTTTACTGACTATTTAGATGGTGTTGAAGTCAAAGCAGGGCAAGTGGTACTCCTTGAAAATGTGCGCTTCAATCACGGTGAAAAGAAGAATAATCCTGAGCTTGCACAGAAATATGCAGCGCTGTGCGATGTATTCGTCATGGACGCATTCGGTACAGCGCATCGTGCAGAAGCATCAACCGAAGGTGTTGCGCGTTATGCCGATCAAGCTGTTGCAGGCCCTTTACTTGCGACCGAGCTTGATGCACTAGGTCGTGCTATGAAAACCCCTGAAAAGCCAATGGTAGCTATCGTTGCAGGATCTAAAGTATCGACAAAATTGGATGTATTAACTTCATTGTCTACGATTTGTAATCAGCTTATTGTTGGTGGCGGGATTGCCAATACATTCCTTGCCGCTGCAGGCTATAACGTCGGTAAATCGCTGTGTGAAGTAGATTTACTCGACACTGCAAAACAAATCGCAGCCAGTGCTTTAGCAATCACACCTGACCAATTTATGGTAACGGTGACATTAAACACAAGTGCACCAACTGATTCCGATGGACAATACGGAGTTGGTGAGATGTGGGTTGAGACTGATACACAGGATATTTTTATTAGAACAAACTAATCTAAAGAGGTTACATGGCTATTCAGGCTAAAAGAAAACGTGTCATCGTTGATGAGATGGCAAAGTTTGATATGGGACAGATTGAGTTTCTTTTTGAGTTAATCAAAGATTCTCGAATACCTGGTAGATACTTACCGACTGCTATGGCGGTTGTCCAAAAATTAAAAACCCAATATAAATTATTGGAAAAAGAGGATATCATACTAAAGAAGACAGAAAAAACAGAGGATGTTCTCAAAAGAGAAATTGAACAAGCTCAACAAGAGACTTACAAAAAAGTAAAAAAAGTTGATGGTGAGCTATATATAGATG
>LUMT01000910.1_pt1 | contig 10371 bp, 7 predicted proteins | sample 729741 | NCBI WGS metagenome assembly LUMT01 (sample SAMN03860299, study PRJNA289734) | marine metagenome | biome: seawater column; feature: ocean; material: water; isolation source: Red Sea water column Station 192 - depth 50m | place: Saudi Arabia: Red Sea | collected 2011-10-15 | depth 50 m | reverse complement strand
GTATTTATTCTTGTATCCCAATCTCGCATTAGCTTTTCCTAATATTAATATTATCCTAAAATAGTAATTAAATATTTTTAAAATACAAATTATTAAAAGATCTATATTTATTTCAAAAAACGTACCAAATATCTGAATTTACAAATTTTATTTAATTTATATAATTTTTTAATGAAGGAGAAAATTAATGGATGACAATAACTTACCTCAAAAAGACTTAATAAAAAAAATAGTTGGTGATGCAAGAGGCGCTGTAGGAATTCGCCTTTGTGCTATAGGTGTTGATTTAGGAATTTTTGAGGACCTTGCCAAAAACGGACCAGCTACTAGCCAGGAATTAGCTGACAGGATGAACCTCGATGAGAGATATCTTAGAGAGTGGGGTCTAGGAATGTTTTCACTAGGATACCTTGATTTTGACAAAATAAGTCGAAAGATATCATTAAATAAAGAATTTATTCCAGTACTTGTTGAAGAGGGAGGAAAATTTTCACAAAAAGGTCTTATTGAAATATTAAATAGCTCATTATTACCCTACCACGAACTTTTAAATTCTTTTAAAAATGGGGGTGGTATTAATTATGATAAAATTGACAAAGGTTTTTGGAACGGTATCGATCAAACAGGATGTACTAGATATAGACATTTTCTGGTAACAGATTGGGTTGATAAAATGCCAGAGCTGAAATCAAGATTAGAAACAGGTTCTGTGACATTTGCTGACTTTGGTTGTGGTTCAGGAAGATCAACAGTAGAGATGGCGAAGAAGTTTCCCAAAAGTCAGTTTTTTGGTTTTGATTTATTTGAACCTAATATTGAAAGAGCTAAAAAAATTGCTTTAGATGCTGGGGTTAAGAATAATTTAAAATTTATGCAGTGGGATGTATCTAATCCATTAACTGAAAAATTTGATTTTGTTGCCTGTTTTGATCTTATTCACGATATGATTGATCCATTAGAGGGAATGAAAACAATCAGAAAAGCTGTTAAGGATGACGGTATATTTGTTCTCATGGACATTAAGTGCGAAGATGATCCTGCTGACAACGAAGGACCAATGGTGCCTTTCATGTACGCTATGAGTTTGCATTTTTGTATGACTACTTCACTTGCAAACAATGGTGCTGGTCTTGGAACTGTTGGCTTGCCAGAGGCAAAAGTTAAAGAATATTGTGATTTAGTTGGTTTCAAAACAGTAAAGAGAATTGAAACTGATCATCCTCTGAATTCTGTTTTTGAAATCAGACCTTAATCAGTTTTTAAGCCTTTCATTTGAAGGAAATAGATGTTTACTTGCTTCTGCATCTATTTCAACCTTAAAACTGTGATTGTTTGTATTTGTAATATTCAGTGCCCTTTTTGTAGCCTCTCTATTATTAATCTCTGTCATCAATCTATTTAAATTTATTCTTTTTTCTAACTCACCCTCACCTATAACTTTAGGTAGCATACGTGCCCAGCCCCAAACACACATATCAACTATGGTATAAGTATCACCCAACATATATTGATTATTGGATAAACGATCATCCAGAATATTATAATGTCTCTCAGCTTCAAAAAGATATCTATTGATTGCATAGTCTAATTTTTGTGGTGCCATGTGTTGAAAATGAACTGATTGACCTGAATAAGGACCAATACCTGTAGCAACAAACATTAACCAAGATAAAAGATCTGCTCTATTTTTAGGAGTATTTTTAGTTATAAATTTTCCAGATTTTTCCCCTAAATATAGTAATATAGCATTACTGTCAAAAATAATATTCCCATCATCTTTAATTGCTGGCGCTTTAGCATTTGGATTAATTGCTTTGAAAGAATCTGAATGTTGGTCGCCTTTTCTACCTCCGAAAATGAATTAGATTTTGAGCCGACAGCCACTAACTCAGCGGGAAGCGTAAGGCTATCCACTGGATCTTTTATTGTGGGCGGAATCAAGTCTAGGCAAGAGATTTTGATTTGGACGGACACCAGCTTATATAGCATGAATTTTATTGGGCCGCCGCTTACCTTCGCAATCAATCTGGTAAACGAAGGCAGCGGTTTGCTAGGGCCGAAAGCAGCTACAAACGGCCCTAACGGCGTTTACTTCGCATCCAAAACCTCTTTTTACTTTTATAACGGAGCAGTGCAAAAGTTACCGTGCTCCGTACAAGAACACGTTTTTAACGATTTAGATCTTGGTCAAGCCTTCAAATGTTTTATGGGCATGAACACAGAATACGGAGAGATGTGGTTCTTCTATCCAAGCCTTGAAGATGCCACTGGCGAAATCAGCAGATATGTCATTTATAACTATGAAGAAGGCAATTGGAGCGTTGGAAGTTTAGTTCGTTATAGTTGGTTGGATAGTGGCATAGAGGATTTGCCCAGAGCAGGGGCGCAAACATCTGGAACTAACTGTTTGTTTGAACACGAAAAAGGATACGACGACAACGGTGCGCCGATGAGTGGCGTTTTCATAGAATCCGGCGACCTCGATATAGCTTCTGGAGAAAACTACAGTTTCGTGAGAAGGATCATCCCAGACATGAAATTTCAAGTTGATCCTACGATTTCTAACACCCCTGCAATGAACATTGTCGTGAAGCGTCGCGATTTTCCAGGGCAATCACTCTCAACTGATTCTACTACTCAAGTTTCTCAAACCAGCACGTTTTCTTCTTTGCGCACTAGGGCGCGTCAGGTGGTGTTTCGATTTGAAAGCGACGACGATAACGACACGATCAACCAAACTGGTTACAAATGGCGCTTAGGCTCTACGCGGATTGACATACAACCCAGCGGCAGGAGATCGTGAGCAAGCTGCTTGAAACGCGATTGCCACTTGCTCTGGGAGAGTCAGTTGACACCGCCACCTTCAACCGTTTGATTCGGGTTTTGGAGTTAAACCTCAGTGGCGTAGATATCACTATCTCTCCGCACTTCAACTCGACAGAAATCAGTGAGTTACAGTTTGCAACGGGTGCGATAATATTTAACTCAACTACGAGTATCCATCAGGCTTTTGATGGTACTCAGTTTAGGGATTTGTATAATCACCAAACATACCCCAGCGGTGTAGGAGCTACGTTTGGTGTAGGAGCAGTCACGGTGACAATATCATGAACAGGTTTTTAGAAGCGCGAATACAAAGCATGATGGAGCCGACCAGCCCCATGCGCTTTGAAGAAGGCGGGGCGGTTGAAGATCCTTTGACTCAAGAAGAGTCAATGGAATACACAACGGCAATGCAGGAGCCAGTGGATCGTGATGCCGACCTTCGGCAAGCGATACAAGAACTCATGGTCGCTCGCGACACTGCCGAAGATCCTTTTGAAGCCAGAAAGGCTGAACAACTCATTGAAGCTGCACAAATTAGCCAGACTGCCCCTCTCGCTGATGCAGCGTTACAGGTTTCGCAAGCTGGTCGCGGCGGTGATTCTACGCTTGCCCACCAAGTTCGGCAAAAAGTTATTTAAGAAGGTCGTGCGGCCCGTTGCTAAGGTGGCACAGTTTGTTCCCGGCCCATGGCAAGCACCCGCAGCACTGATCGCAAAAGCCGACACTGTATACAAAGTTGCAACAGGAGAAGCGAGTCCGCTGGCTTTGGCAACTCTCGCAACTGGCCCAAAGATTTTCGGTGACACCGGAGCCATCGCAAACATCACAAAAGCTGGTGGTGAAGGCGGCTTCCTCAGTGGTTTGGCTAGTTTAGGTCGAGAGGTGCCGGGCGCTTTGGGCGATTTAGCTACGAATCTCCCGAGCAACATAGCGAGCGGGATCGGTAGTCTCATCAGAGATCCTAGCGGAACCATTCAAAGTGTCATGAGTGGCGCAGGACTGCCGGGTGGCCAAGGTGTATTCGGCGCGCCGGGTGTCGGACTTGCCGCTCTAACTCCAGCAGAAATAGCAGAACTCACGCCTAGTCAATTAAGCGCACTTCAAGATCAAGATAAACTCATGGCGATGGCTAAATCCGGCGTTACGCAACAAAAAATTGAAGAGATCGCAGAAGGTCTTGGAATAAAAGACGTTAGTAGTCCCGGAGCGATTGGCAAAGTCTTCTCAGCGGCACAGCAATTGGGTTTAACCACTGGGGCCGTTGGAACAGGCGATGAACCGGGTTTCTTACAAAGGATAGGCAGCGCTCTTGGTTTTGGTGGAGAAGGACAGCCATCATTTGGTCGCGCTTTAGGTATTGGCGGTATTGGAGCGTTGTTAGCCAAGTTGGCTTACGATGAAGCGAAAAACCGTAAAGGCGTCCCGTTAACACCACTCACACAAGAGACCGCCACTGGTAGGTACAATATTGAAGCGGAAATCGCTAGAAGAATGGGGAAAGAAGCCCCTAACCCTGTGGAGTTTGGTTTGTTACCTTCGGGAACACTCCCACAACTTACTGGCGGTAGACCCACACCTATCCGCGAAAAACCGCTGCCAGTGAGCGACACGCGATATCCCTCTGAACAATTTCAGGCGCTGCCTTATGTTAGGCCAGATGTGATGCCAGATGCGAAGCCGATTATGGATTCTGGAAGAGACGGAATGGCCGTGCCGCGTCCGCGTCCAGTTAAACCAGCCATCATGAACATGGGCGGTATGGTAATGCCCATGGCTTATGCCAAGGGCGGTAACGTAGCGGCAGAAGACTTCAAGCGAATGAATGGTGAGATCGACGGCCCCGGCACCGAAACCAGCGATGATATTCCTGCAATGCTATCTGATGGCGAGTTTGTCATGAAGTCGCAAGCGGTTAGAGGTGCTGGCGCGTTTGATATGAAGAAGAAAAAAGGTGGAATTGTGGAATTAAGACCCACAAGAGAAGAAGACCGCGAGCGTGGCACAAAACTCATGTATGAGATGATGGATTTGTTTGCTGGGCAAGCAAGAGCGAGTAGTTAATTATGGCTGAAGTCACTTACGAGGAACCGTTTGTCGCGTCAGTATCGCGCATGGATCAAAGGCTTGATCCGATTACGCAACAAATATTGTTGGGTCTTGATGGACAAGGCGGTTTCATCCCAGATGCGTTACGAGCAATAGATCGCACGTTTTTTGACGCGGAGGGCCGACCTATTGTGGTTGGTCGCCAGATCGCTGGGCTTACACCAGATCAAATTGAGTCAATGCGTTTGGCGAGAGCGGGTGTAGGCGCTCAAGATCCTTTCTTTGAAGAGGCGTTAAGACAATCTCGCGCTGGTTTAGGCTCTCTGAGGGAAGGAATCGCCTCGCAAGCAGCGGCAGACCAAAGGGCCGCTCAAGAGCTAAGAGAAGGCGCTCGTTTCGCGTTAGATCAAAGAGATCTCGCTTTGCTGGAAGAGCTTGGTGGCGCTGGCAGAGAAGAGGCTAGAGTGCTTGCCGCAGAAAGAGGATTGAGAAGAGATTTAACCGACGCCCTTGGTATTGGCACTTTAGCTACTCAACAATTTTCTGGTGCGCTGGGTGAGGCAGAGAATTTACAAAGAGCCGCATTGGCTGGCTTTGACCCGGTTACTGCAACTCAGCGTTATATGGATCCGTATGAAGAGGCTGTTGTTCAACAAACCATAGATGATGCTCTCAAGCGTTTGGCTCAAGCTGATATGAGTCAAACAGCGCGAGATATCGCTAGTGGTGGTGAGTCTGCGTTTGGATCAAGAGCGCGCCTGAGCGCCGCTGAAAGAGCCGAAGCTGTTGGCCGTGGATTAGGTCAACAAGTAGGAGCCTTGCGGTCTGCCGGATTCCAACGAGCTCAAAGAACAGCAATAGAAGAAGACGAACGACGCAAACAAGCGGCTAGAACAGGAGCCACCGGGCTTAGTGGTTTAGCAGCCCAGCGTTTCAGAGCTACAGGAGATTTAGGCACACAAGTAGGCAATATCGGCCAACAAAGATTCAGAGCAGCTACTGGAGTTGGTTCTACTCTAGGCGCGTTAGGCACAAGAACTGCTGGTGCGCGTCGTCAAGCAGGATCTACAGGGTTGAACATTGCTGATCAAATTGCCAGCCAGACCCGAGACATAGGGCGAACCATGGCGGGTGCTGGGCAAGCTCTAGGTCGAGCGCAAGAGGGCTTCGGACAAAGACTTACTGACATAGGCAGTCAAGTAGCTCAAGCGCGACGCACAGACGCTGGGACTTTGGGAGCAATTGGCTCAAACGTACAGCAGTTGCGACAAGCAGAGCTTGATGCACAACGCGAGGCGCTTGAACAAGCTCGCACCGCACCGTTGAGACAGTTTCAAGCTGCGAAGCCGTTTATTGAGATGGTTCCTGCTGGCCGGAGTGACATTCGTACTGATTTCACCGCACCACCTAGCGCTTTACAGACGGCAATTGGCACTGGTTTGAGTGCGTTCGGCGGCTTAGGAAGTCTGTATGGAGGTGGCGGTAATTACGCTGGCTACCAACAACCACCGTCAAGCTGATGTCGATTTCAAGAGCGCAAATCCCTCAGCAGATAAAGGGCTTTCAACCAGGAGGCATTGTGGAAGAAGACTTGTTTGAAGATTACACCACAGGCACCGGGTTGCAGCCTTTGGACATGGAGCAGTTCAAGGTTGATGATGAGCTACTGCAAGCGGCTATGGATCAAGCGTATCAAATGGGCCGACGTAATCCTGATTTGAGCCAAGTCAGTACGATGCCCTCGCCAGCAAGAGTGCAGGAATACACTAATATTCTGACTAACATCGCTGGTACGCCCCAGCAGCCAAACCTTTATGATGTCGCTTCTCAAGTGGGTGCAAGCATATTAGCCGCAGATCCGACTGAGGGCGCTTTCCGCTCATTAGGCAGAGGGCTTGCACAAGCTGGGGCAAATCGTAGGAAGCAACAAGCTGAGTTTGAAAACAAGCGTCGCGCTATAGCCGCTAGGGCGTTTGAACTTGCGAAGGCTGATCAAGATGCTGCAATCAAGTATCTGCGTGATGCCGATATTGCAATATCGAGAACCAACCCAGACAACAAAACCAAGACCTATGAGGTCGTTGACGCGGCTGGGGTGACGATTGGAAATGACTTTTACCCCAAAGGTTCCACTGTGATGTTGACGGATGAAGAGGCACTGTCACGGCGTAAAAAAATACGAGTGCCTGTTAAACAACAAACAGGAACTAAAGCTAATAGTTTCGGAGAACCCGCCTATTACATGACAAAACCAGAGGCGGAGCTTTTAATCGAAAGTCTCGGTTTGCCTCGCGGAGAAGAATTCAACAAGATCGTAAGCCAAATAAGTGTGCCGGAGGGTGATCCGAAACTAGGCGACGCAATTCCCATTCAAGGTATGTTTGGTGAACTGGTTCCGATAACTGGCCCAGATGGCGTTTCAAGGATAGTTTTAAGTCCCTCAAGGATTAACGCTGCGCGAATCAATGAAGGTTTTGAGCAATACAAAACTGATCGAATCAAGGAGATGGCAAAGAGCCGAACCGAAACACTTGACCAGGGCGTTAGCATTCTCCCAGCCGTTGAACAGGCGATGGATATTTTGCGAACTGATCCAACTTTGAAAACTGGCAGCATCTTGACGGATCAACTTCGTTTTTTCAAAAGAAACATGGATCTTTTGCTTACCGGAGCGCCTAGCACTCTGACGCAAAATTTAGACAGATTGAACGCGATTGCTAATCAACTCGCTCCTTTGATGCGAGTGAAGGGGTCTGGTTCAACCTCAGACATGGAGTTTCAAGCCTATCGTGACGCGATACTATCGCTGAAAAATACCGCTCGCGCTAATTACATAGCTTTGTATGCCTTGAAGAAAAAAATTGAAAACGGTGTCGCGCTATATCAAGCAGAGCAAAGTATGTTGCTGAACCCCGATATCAAGGACTACGACCAAATACAAAAAAGATTAGATGCGATTGATGTCGGTATCGTAGAAAAATACAACGGCCCGGACGATGCTGAAAAGTATCAAGAGTTTTTAGTTAATTTGCCCACTGGCGCAGTGATAGACAACACCACTGGATTGTACGAAAAATACATTCCGGGCGCAGAAGAAATGGGGCCGTTTGTGATCAAAGGCTGGAAAGGGGGTAACCGATGAGCGCTGCGTTCAATCCGAATGACTATGTTGGATCTGGCACAGCCGATGGCGATCCTGTTCAAGAGTCAGGCGTTACAGAACAACCAGACCTTAGTATCTTTGATCGTGTCCGCGATGGTGCGTCAGCGTTTGCTAAATACATAACTGGTATTGGCGCGCCGATAGAGTTTCCAGATCTGCCAGAGATTACAGATATGTCTGGTGACCAATATACATTCAAAGACAATATCAAAAGCTACGCAGCGGTTTTAGCTGCTCGCGACGATGTAGGTAAAGCAGAAGTTTTTGCAGAAATCTTCAAGGACGATCCTCGCTTTGGTGGTGCTTTCCAAGACGACCCTGGCTTACCTTTGATTGTTTGGAATGGCGTACCGTACTACATCAATAAGCCTGGCATCAGCAAAATGGACTTCAAAGAGTTTCTTGCTGAAATAGCAAAACAGAGCCCTGCAACTAAATATGCAGGGGCGGCTAAAGGTTTGGGAGAAACTGTTAAAAGAGGCGTGATCGGCTACGGCGGTACGGAGGCGGGTCTGAGTGCTACCGAAACAGTGCTTACACCCAAAGCCACTGCTGCAAGAGCAGATGAGTCACTTGAAAAAGTAGGAGATATTGCAGAGGCAACTACTATTGGTGTTTTAGCCGATGTGGCTCCTGATGTAGCGAGAAGACTCCCTTATGTTGGCCCAATCGTTCGTGAATTTCTTGAGCGTACTGGTCAGCAGATGAGGCAAGGCACCGCTGATGTGGTTCGCAAAGCGCGGATAGAAGATCCTCAAACCGAATTAGAAAGAGTCGCTGACGCAGCAACTGAAACCGTTGCCGAAGCTATTGAAACGCCTCCTCCCCGTTTTGAGCAGGAATCGAAATATCCACTAACGATGGGACAAAGAACCGCTCCCCTTCCGAGTGGTGTATCGCCAAGAGGCACAGAACAGCTAGGCACTGAGGCTGAATTACGAAGAGCTATGCCGGATGATCCAAAGGGCATCGTTGGCTTTGATGAAGCTCAACTTAATGAAATCACTGAAGATGCTTTGTCTCTGGCTGAAGAGTTTGGCGTTGGATTGTCCAAAGATGTCAGTTTGTTGGACGCACCCGAAGAGGCTGCGAGCCGTATTCGCCCCGTCATTACCGAAGTCGCAAAAGCGAAAGAAGCAGAGGCTTCACGCTTGTTCAAAATGGCCGAACAAGCCCCAGATGCGCCGAAAGCAACCGCTGATGGTGTTATAAGCGTCATAGATGACATTCTGAACATTCCATATACCGAATACGGTATGGATCTTGAAGACTTTCTTGAAGGCCCGTTAAAGAAAGAATATGAGAGGTTACAGAATTTACGCAAAAAGCTGAGTCAAGATAAATTCCGCGATGTGGCCTTGAAAGAATTAAACGCTATCCGTCGTCGGATTGGCGCACGAATCGGAGACACCAACGTACCGACAGAACGCCGATTGCTCACTCTAATGAAAGACAAGCTAGATGAAAGAGTCTTTCAAAGCATTGAAAATGGGATTTTGTCTGGTGACCAAGAGGTTCTGGATCAATTAGCAAACGCAAACGAACTGTATCGCGAATATGCAGGTCTAACCGGGAAAGGCGCTGCCAAGCGGGATATTGATCGGTCAGCAAACAGAGTTCTTGCAAGGATTGTCGATTCAGATTATACGCCACATGGTGTGATGAGTGAGTTGTTTGGTAACAACTTGCTGTCTGGAAACAACGCTATGCCGTTGGTAATTCGACGGCTGAAGGCGCTACTGCCAGCAGATGAGTTCGCCAAAGTTCAACGCTTAATGAAAGATGCAGTTTTGATTAGAGCATTTTCTAACATCATCCCCATGACTAAAGACCGCGCCGTAACGCGATCAGCCATCGTTAAAAATTACAACGCGATTTTCAAAGGTAAAAATAAAGCAGTTGTAGAAGAGCTATTTAACGAAGACGAACTGAAAAGAATTGAAAAGTTTCGGCAGGATGTCATGCCTACTCTCTGGGCTGAGATTGACAATAACCCATCTGGTTCGGCGTGGACGATTATGGGAGCCTTGGCCCGGAGAGGGTTGTTGGCACCCCTTGATGTTGTTCCCGGCTTGGATGCTCGCGGTGCCGCCTTAGCAGCGGAGAGCCGAGCTCTTACAAGAGATGCAGTGCGCCAAGCGTTTATCACTGGTAACCGACCACTGTTTTCTGCGAGCGTAGGTGCGGTGTTGAAACCGCAAGTTATCGAAAAGGGGGACGGGAAAGCCTTCCCGCCTTTGCCAGATGACATCAGAGCTAACATGATGCAGCGGTTAGAAGAAATTGAGCAGTCACCAGCACCAGAGGAAGAGGTGTTTGAGACAGAGGATCAACCG
>LUMT01001197.1_pt1 | contig 10379 bp, 9 predicted proteins | sample 729741 | NCBI WGS metagenome assembly LUMT01 (sample SAMN03860299, study PRJNA289734) | marine metagenome | biome: seawater column; feature: ocean; material: water; isolation source: Red Sea water column Station 192 - depth 50m | place: Saudi Arabia: Red Sea | collected 2011-10-15 | depth 50 m | reverse complement strand
TCATTAATCATTGTTCCAAAAATGCGTTGAGGAAAAAATCCTAGCATTCTGAAATTAAATATTTCCAGAGCATCTCCTAAAAATCCAAACAGAAGAGCTGTTCCAGCGAGTGTAAAAGCAACGGGAAAACCGAAAAGTAATAACCCCAATGTTGTTACAAACATTACAATTGCTAAAATTTCAGGACTAATCATGATTTATTATCAGACAAATGATAGTTTGAAAGTGTTAGTATTGATTTAATTACATTAGAGACTAATTGAAGAAATAAAACTAAACAAAACCATAGAATTGCACTTTTTAAAATATATAAAGCAGGCATACCGCCCGCTTCTCTGGAAACCTCTCCCATTAAAAAAGATCTATATACAAAGGGATAGCTGTAATTCCAAATAATATATAAAAAAGGTAAAAGTAAAAAAATATTTCCAAATAGATCAACAGTGGCTTTATATTTTTTTGATGCCTCTCGGTAAAAGACGTCTATTCTGACATGTTCATTAGCTAAATAAGTAAAACCAGCACCCAACATAAAAACAAAACTATGAAGCCAAACATAAACTTCCGTCTATTCTGACATGTTCATTAGCTAAATAAGTAAAACCAGCACCCAACATAAAAACAAAACTATGAAGCCAAACATAAACTTCTTGCATCCATATAAATCCAATATTGAACCCATATCTTAAGACGACAACAGTGAATACAACTATGACCATAGAGAAAACAAAAAAAGCACATAGATATCCTATGATTGTATTAAATCGATCAATAAATTTGGATAATTGTGCCAAAGCAGACATAGCAGCAGATTATATATAGACAATAAACATATTAAAGAGAGTATATTGATAGGTCGTGGTGCCAACTTTATATGAATAAAGCTTTCTCATGCGGGGTGAGATTCGGCACATTTAAACAAAAATGTTCACGACCTAGTTAGATTTTAATTGAATATAGGGCATTTTCAGAACCTTAATTTTAATGAATGGGTAATTTGATTAACATTTTTTCCACAGCCTTATTTATTCATGTAACGCATGAATTAATAAAATAATAGTTTTTTACTATAAGACATTTTTAAATATATTGCCTTTCTATGGCTCCAATATCACCTCATTTGCAAATATATAGGCCTTTTTTGACAATGATATTTTCTATCTCCAGCAGGATAGGAGTAATTGCATTTGCATTTTCTTTGCCTTTTTTTGCAATTTGGTTAGGAAGCTTAAATTCTCTCCCTCAACTTAATCAAGTATTAACATTGTTGATAAACTTATTACCTATAAAGCTAATATTTGTCTTTTGGTTTTTTATCTTTAATCATCATTTGTTAAACGGTTTTAAATATTTCTTATGGTCATTTTCAATTGGAATGGATCTTAAAAATGTCTACTTAGTGACATATCTTATTCTAGTAGCAAATATTATAATGACTTTGATTTTTACTTGGATGATATTTTAATGAAAGCTTCTCAAAAGTGGAAAATAGAAAGAATTTTATATCTAGCGTTAATTCCTATTAGTTACAACTGGGCAAAGTTTATGAGGATTATTTTCAATTAAATAAAATGAAACTTTATTCTTTAATAACAGACGGAATTATTGGTATTTCCTTTCTCTTCTTTTTACCGGTGTTATTTATTTAATATGAATTATACAGATCATAAATTAGATGTAGTTGTTTTAGGTGCTGGTGGAGCGGGCTTGAGAGCGGCTTTAGGGTGCTCTGAACAAGGCCTTAAAACTGCATGTGTCTCAAAAGTTTACCCTACAAGAAGTCATACTGTTGCGGCCCAAGGTGGAATTGGAGCTGCCTTAGCTAATATGGGCGAGGATAGCTGGCAGTGGCATATGTTTGACACTGTAAAAGGCTCAGACTGGCTGGGTGATCAAGATAGCATTGAATATTTATGCTCAAATGCAGTCGACTCAATTGTTGAGCTTGAACATTATGGTATGCCATTTTCAAGAACAGATGATGGTAAGATTTATCAAAGACCTTTTGGTGGCCATATGACAAAAAATGGTAAAGGTGAGCCAGCAAGCCGAGCTTGCGCTGCAGCTGACAGGACCGGCCATGCATTACTCCATACTCTGTATCAACAAAGCCTCAAAAATAACGTTGATTTTTATAACGAATATTTCGCTATAGACTTATTAAAAGATGACAATGATACAATTTGTGGTCTTTTAGCAATCAGTATCGAGGACGGATCATTGCATCGTTTTATTGCAAAAATGACAATTCTCGCAACTGGGGGTTATGGAAGAATTTTTCAATCCTCAACAAGTGCCCATATTTGCACTGGTGATGGAGCAGGCATAGCGCTGAGAGCCGGTCTTCCTCTATCTGATATGGAGTTTATTCAATTCCATCCAACAGGAATCTATGGTGTAGGTGTTTTAATTTCAGAAGCAGCTAGAGGTGAAGGAGGTATTCTTAAGAACAACGAAGGCACAAGGTTTATGTTAGAATATGCTCCGAATGCAAAAGATCTTGCTGCTAGAGATGTTATATCAAGATTCATAAGTAAAGAGATTAGTGCAGGTAGAGGTTGCGGACCTAACAAAGATTATATAAATCTCCATTTGGAACATCTTGATGCTGATATGCTTGCAAAAAGATTACCTGGTATTTCTGAGTCAGTTAAAGCGTTTTGTGGAAGAGATATTTCAAAAGAGCCAATCCCAGTAATTCCAACTGTTCATTATTGTATGGGTGGAATTCCTACAAACTTTAAAGCAGAGGTTTTGAAACCAAATGACTCTAATACAGAAGAAGTCTGTGAGGGACTAATGGCTATCGGAGAAGCTGCATGCGCTTCAGTTCATGGAGCTAATCGACTTGGAACAAATGCTTTAGCTGAGCTCGTAGTTTTTGGAAGGGGCGCAGCAATTCAGGCTGGCCAAGTTATTGATACCAAAGAGTCATTGAGAACCCCATCTCTGTCGCAAACAAATTCTATCATAGAGAGATTAGAATCAATTAAAAGTAACAAAGGAGATGTTTCAGTCGGTGAGCTAAGAGAGAGGATGCAAAAGACTGTTCAAAAAAGATTTGGTGTTTATAGAGAAAGTGAAACGTTGAAATTAGGCAATGATGAATTAGCCTCGATGTCAAAAGATTTAAAACATATTAAAGTTAAAGATCAGTCAGATATTTTTAATACAGATTTAGTTGAAGCTTTAGAACTACATAACTTAATGCAGGTTGCTGGAAGTGTTGGTGTTTCTGCTGAGCAGAGAACTGAAAGTAGAGGTGCTCACGCCAGAGAGGACTTTCCAGACAGAGATGATGAAAATTGGCTAAAACACACTCTTTTTTGGGGCGATGTCACTGATTATAAAGTCACTCACAGACCAGTGAGAATGACTACACTGAGTAATCAAATCTCTGTCATCCAACCACAAGTAAGGGTTTATTAAATGGTACAACTTACTCTTCCAAAAAACTCAGTTCCAGTTAAAGGAAAATCTTATTCCAATGTCGATCTCATTGACGAGCAATCTCAACAAAATCATGATATCCGAATTATAAATGTTTATAGGTGGTCTGGTGATGAAAATACCCCTCCTCAAATCGATCGATTTGAAATTGATGTAGCTAAAGCAGGAACAATGGTTCTAGATATATTAAATAAAATTAAAGCTGAAGTTGATCCAAGTTTAACTTTTAGAAAATCTTGTAGAGAGGGTGTTTGTGGATCATGTGCAATGAACATAGATGGAGTAAATACACTTGCATGTCAAAAACATATAGAAGAGTGTTCGGATGAAATAAATATTTATCCTCTTCCTCATATGAAGGTTTTAAAAGATCTAGTGGTTGATTTAAAAAAAGCATTTGAACAATTCAAATCCATAAAACCATGGTTAAATAAAAAGTCCCCAAATAATAAACGTGAAAACTTACAGTCAGTCGAAGACAGAGATAAGTTAGATGGTAAATGGGAATGTGTTATGTGTTTCTCATGTAGCACCTCTTGTCCTAGTTATTGGTGGAACGAGGATAAATATTTAGGACCAGCTGTATTGCTTCAAGCAAATCGCTGGATACAAGATAGTAGAGATGAAGAAAAAAAAGAAAGGTTGAATGAATTAGATGATAGTTTTAAACTATATAGATGTCATTCGATTATGAATTGCACGAACTCTTGTCCGAAAGGATTAAATCCAGCTAAAGCGATAGCTGAAATAAAACATGAAATATCCAAAATGGATAATAAGTGAATAAAATATCATTAATTGGTGCTGGAAATATTGGAGGCACACTCGCACATTTATTAGCTTTAAAAAAACTCGGTAATATAACACTCATTGATGTTGTTAATGGGATGCCTCAAGGAAAAGCTTTAGATCTTAGTCAATCATCAGCAGTTGAGGGTTTCACAGGGTCAATAGAGGGTACCAATGATTTTTCAAAAATGAAGGGATCTGACGTTATCATCATAACTGCTACTTGAGATCAATGGAAAAATAATAAAAAAAATTGCACTAGATATAAAAAAATATGCTCCTAAAGCATTTGTTATTTGTATTACAAACCCACTAGATGCGATGGTGTACGTTCTCCAGAAATACTCCAAACTACCCAAAAACATGTGTGTGGGCATGGCAGGAGTATTGGACTCCTCCCGAATGAAATACTTTTTATCAGATGCTTTGAAGGTATCCGTGAATGATGTTGAAACATTTGTATTAGGAGGCCATGGAGATGACATGGTGCCTCTAATTAATTACACAACAATAGGAGGCGTCCCTTTAATCGATTTTATAAAGCTTAAAAAATTCCCTTATTCAAAAATTGAAAAAATAGTCGATCGAACAAGAATGGGCGGTGGTGAAATCGTGAAGTTATTAAAAAATGGATCAGCTTTCTACGCACCTGCTAGTTCGGCAATTCAGATGGCAGAGGCTTTTTTATTAAATCAAAAAAAACTTTTACCTTGTGCTGCTTATATCAATGGCCAATATGGCCTTAAAAATATGTATATGGGAGTACCTACAATTATTGGAAATAAAGGAATTGAAAAAATTATTGAGGTAAAACTTACAGCCAAAGAGAAATTAATGTTAAAAAAATCTGTCAAATCTGTGCAGGGTTTAGTATCAGCTGTTGATAAGCTTTTATGATCAAAAATCAAATGACATCTTTATTAGATAGGCGTATACATAAACCTATTAATGAGATCTTATAATTCATTTCTCACAACTAATAATGCCTCTCAAGTAATAGCGATTTATAGAGATTATATAAAAGACCCAAGTCTTGTTGATAAGAGCTGGCATGAATTTTTTAAAGCTCTCGCTCCTGAGGAAATTTCTATTCTAGCTGACTATCAAAAAATAAATTGGTCACAGACTTCAAGAGACATTGATTTTAATCAGATTTCTCTTGATCAGGCAATTACTGACTCTCTTCGACTTGTAATGATGATAAGAGCTTATAGAGAGATAGGGCACCTTATAGCTGATCTTGACCCTTTAGGTTTAATGGCAAAGAACAATCCATCAGGTTTAGATCCCGAGTATTACGGTTTTCAAAAAAAAGATTATGATCGAAAAATTTTTTTATTTGGATATTTAGGATTTCAGAAAGCTACTGTACGTGAAGTTTTTGAAAAACTTCAAATCATCTATTCTGGCACCTTGGCAATTGAATACAAACATATTCAGTCCGCCGAAGAATACAAATGGCTGAAGGATAGAATAGAAGAAAAAAAAGATATGCAATTAACCTCTAAGGGTAAAAGGACAATCTTGGAGAGATTAATTACAGCAGAATATTTTGAAAAGTTTCTAGATACAAAGTACAGAGGTACCAAAAGATTTGGACTTGAAGGAGCTGAGTCTACAATACCAGCGCTTGAACAGATTTTAAAAAGATCCTCAGAATATGGTGTAGAAGATTTTTCCTTTGCATGCGCCCACAGAGGAAGACTAAATATATTAGCTAACATAGTAAAAAAACCTCATGTTCAAATTTTTGGAGAATTTATCCATGGAGGCGAGAATGCCCTCAGTGATCAGGGCTCTGGTGATGTTAAATATCATTTAGGTGCAAGCTCTGATAGAAGTTTTGGAGGTAAGATTATTCATGTGAGTATGGCAGCTAATCCCTCTCACTTAGAAGCGGTAAATCCAGTTGTAGCCGGCAAAATAAGAGCTAAACAAACAATCATTCAAGACAAAAATAATACGAAAGTTTCAGGTCTACTAATTCATGGAGACGCAGCAATTGCTGGACAAGGTATTGTTGCTGAAACCTTTACTATGTCACAATTAAACGGCTACAGAATTGGCGGAATAATTCATTTTATTATTAATAATCAAATTGGGTTTACAACAAGTCCTCAATACAGCCGATCTGCACCTTATTCTTCAGAGATAGGAAAAATTGTTCAATCCCCAATATTTCATGTAAATGGAGATGACCCAGAGGCTGTTGTTTTAGCCTCAAGAGCCGCAACAGAATTTAGAAACACATTCAAAAAAGATACACTTGTCGATATGTTTTGTTACAGAAAACATGGACATAACGAGGGTGACGAGCCCTCTTTCACTCAACCATTGATGTATCAAACTATAAAAAAGAAAAAAACAGTTGCTAGTATTTATGCAGATAAACTTATAAGCCAAGAAGTAGTAAATACAAAACAGGTAGACTTCATCAAAGACAGAATATGGTCTGATCTCGAGAAGAAATTTGAAAAAGCAAAAAACTATAAATTAAAAACAAAATCTTGGATGGGTGGACAATGGAGTGGATTAAGTCTTGCACCAAAAGATCCACTTAGAAGAGGTAGAACAGCTGAGTCAGAAAAATCCTTAAAGGAAATTGGCACAAAAATTTCACAAATACCTAAAGGATTTAATCTTCATCCGAAATTAGAAAAGTTTAATAAATCTCGATTAACTTCAATAAAATCAGGAAAGAATATTGACTGGTCTTTTGCTGAGGCTTTAGCATTTGGAGCATTGTTAAAGGAAGGATATAGAGTGAGGCTTGCAGGTCAAGATTCTGGAAGGGGAACTTTCAGTCAGAGACACTCAGTTTTTTATGATCAAAAATCAGAAGAGAGATATATTCCACTCAATCACATTGCTAAAAATCAAAAACAGTTTGAAGTAATTGATAGTTTTCTCTCTGAATTAGGTGTCCTAGGTTTTGAATATGGGTACTCATTAGCAGACCCAAATACTTTGGTTTTATGGGAGGCCCAATTTGGAGATTTTGCCAACGGTGCCCAAATTATTATTGACCAGTTTATTGCTTCAAGTGAGAGAAAATGGATGCAAATGAGTGGATTAGTTATGCTATTACCCCATGGTCATGAGGGTATGGGTCCTGAACACTCCAGCGCAAGAATAGAAAGATTTCTTCAAATGGCAGCAGAAGATAATGTTCAGATTGTAAACTGCACCACTCCTGCGAGCTACTTTCATGCTTTGAGAAGGCAAATACATAGAAATTTTAGAAAACCATTAATAGTATTTACTCCTAAATCCACACTTCGCCACCCAAATAATGTATCATCTATTAGTGAATTTACTGGACGCTCATCTTTTCATCGCCTTATTGAAGATGAAATCAAAAACCCAAAAAGGATAATTTTCTGCTCTGGAAAAATATTTTATGAATTAGATGATTTTAGAACAAAGAATAATATTAAAGATGTAAAAATAGTTCGTATTGAGCAAATTTATCCATTTCCATTTGATGCTATAGGAGATGTTATATTAAAACATAAAGAAAGTGAGATTTTATGGGTTCAAGAGGAGCCAAAAAATATGGGAGCATGGAGTTTTGTTAAAAGTCGTATTAGACATGTTTTAGTAAAAAATAATTTAACCAAAAAAGTTCATTATGTTGGAAGGCGCCCTGCAGCAGCTCCTGCTACAGGCATATCAAAAAGACATAGTACTAATCAGCAACTAATAAAAGAATTAGCTCTTAAATCATCACTAAAACGTGTTATAAAAGAAAGAAGTGGTGTCAGTTTTATGAAATTTAAAAACTTACCGAAAGAGTAATGAAAAACATAACAGTACCTGAGCTTGGAGAGTCGATCATTGAAGGCACGCTTACATCTTGGTTGATCAAAGAGGGAGATAGCTTTGAGTCTGGCGATAATTTAGCTGAAATTGAAACAGAGAAAATCACAATTGAAATTCCTGCTCAAACCTCTGGAAAATTAACAAAGATAATAACCCCAGAGGGATCTACTGTGAATGTTGGTCAATCTATTGCTGAAATATCAGAAAATACGAATAATGAACAAAAGTCCAAACCAGAGACAAGTCAAATCGAAGAAATAAATGAAGAAAAACAAACAATAGACTCACCTAATGTCTCTAAAGTTAGCGAAAATCAAACAAAAACTCCAGCTAAGGTAGTTGATCTTCCAAACTTCGACAAAGATGACTCTACGTTAGATGAAAAAACTATCCCAATGTCAAAATTAAGGCAAACAATTGCCAGAAGGTTAAAAGAAGCTCAAAATACAGCTGCCATTCTCACAACATTTAACGAAGTCGATATGTCAGCAATTATGTCTCTTAGAAAAAAAGAACAAACAAGTTTTCAAAAAAAACATGGTGTGAAACTTGGCATTATGTCTTTTTTTGTTAAAGCCTGCACAGAAGTTTTAAAAGAAATACCAGAGATTAATTCAGAAATTCACGAAGATAAAATAATTTATAAAAACTACTTTGATATAGGTATTGCAATTGGATCTGAAAAGGGGCTTGTTGTTCCAATAATTAGAAATGCTGGAGATTTATCAAATGCAGAAATTGAAAAGTATATTATTGAATTATCTGAGAAAGCAAATTCAAATAAACTTTCCATGAGTGATTTATCAGGAGGAACATTCTCAATTACAAATGGAGGAATATATGGTTCTATGATGAGCACCCCAATTATCAACCCACCTCAAAGTGCTATATTAGGTATGCACTCAATAATTGATAGACCTATCGCTGTAAAAAAGAAGATTGTTATAAAACCAATGATGTATATTGCATTAAGTTATGACCACAGATTAATAGATGGTAAGCAAGCAGTAACTTTTTTAGTTAGACTGAAAGAACTGTTAGAAAATCCAAAAATTATTTAATTTTTTAGAATATTTTTTAAAACAAAATTTAATATGCCGTCTGCTTTATAATATTGTAGCTCATTGATAGTATCAATTCTTAAAATACAATCTATTTTTATATTTCTCACATTGCTTTGAATAATGACTTCTAATTCTTGTAAAGGCTTCAGGTCTTCAGTAAGTTTTATATTTATTAAATCAGACGATTGAACATTTAAATCATTTATTGTGTGACTTTTAAGTTGTATAGGCAGAACTCCCATTCCAACCAAATTTGATCGGTGTATTCTTTCAAAACTTTCAGCAATAACTGCCTTAATACCCAATAACTTCGTACCTTTTGCAGCCCAATCACGCGATGATCCAGTTCCGTATTCTTCTCCTGCAAAAACTACAACATTTTCAGACCTTTTTGCATACTCCATAGCAACATCATAAACACTCATTTTTTTCTTATCAGGTTCTAAAATTGAGTATCCGCCCTCAACGTTTGATAGCAGTTGGTTTTTAATTCTTATATTGGCAAAAGTACCCCTTACCATTACTTCATGATTGCCCCTTCTAGCACCATATGAATTAAAATCATTTTGACGTATTTGCCGTTCCATGAAGTAGTTGCCAGCAGGACTATCAACTTTAATAGCCCCTGCAGGTGAAATGTGATCTGTAGTAACACTATTGCCTAGAAGTAATAAAGGTCTTGCATTCTCAATTGGCTTAATCTCTTTATCATCATTTGATTGATTATCAAAAAACGGAGGTTTCTGTACGTAAGTTGATGAAGAATTCCAATTATACAGGTCTCCCGTAGAAGTATTTATTTTTTGCCATTCTTTTGGCCCATATAAAGCATTAGAGTATTGTTTTTTAAACATTTCAGGCGATACATTTTTTTCAACAGCATTTCGGATTTCGCTATTGCTTGGCCAAATGTCTTTTAAAAATACTTCATTACCATTTGTGTCAATACCAATGGGATCACTTGTTAAATTAATAAGTACAGACCCTGCTAAAGCATATGCTACAACTAAAGGTGGTGAGGCAAGATAATTAGCTTTAACGTGTGGATTAACTCTGCCTTCAAAATTTCTATTACCTGAAAGTACTGAAGCAACTGTTAAATCATTTTTTGAGATACACTCGGCAATATCTTTATCAAGTGGCCCTGAGTTTCCTATACATGTAGTGCATCCATAACCAACTAGATGAAAACCAAGTTGGTCTAAATATTTATTCAAACCCGATTTATCCAAATAATCAGTAACAACTTTTGAA
>LUMT01001629.1_pt1 | contig 10403 bp, 11 predicted proteins | sample 729741 | NCBI WGS metagenome assembly LUMT01 (sample SAMN03860299, study PRJNA289734) | marine metagenome | biome: seawater column; feature: ocean; material: water; isolation source: Red Sea water column Station 192 - depth 50m | place: Saudi Arabia: Red Sea | collected 2011-10-15 | depth 50 m | reverse complement strand
AATTTAAAAAATTTTCGATTATCTAATTTAAATCAAAAAATTGAAAATTTAAGTAAGCTTAATGTTGATTTTGTTATTACTAAGAAATTTGATCGTAAATTTTCAAAAACAAAATCAATTTCTTTTATTAAAGAAGTTTTAGGTAAAAGACTTAGTCCTAAATTTATTTTTGTGAGTAATAATTTTAGATTTGGAAATAAAAGAGAAGGGAATGTAAAACAATTAATTCATAACGAGAAATTATGTAATTATAAAATTGTAAAACCACAACCTTTATCAATTAAAAAACAAATTATTTCATCTTCATTATTGAGAAAATATTTGCAGAGTGGGAAACTTAATAAAGTTAATAAACTTTTAGATAGAAAATGGTCAATTGATGGAAAAGTTCAAAAAGGTAAACAACTAGGAAAAAAGATTGGTTTTCCAACAGCCAACATTGATATCAAAGATTATGTTCTGGCAAAACCAGGTGTTTATGCTGTTAAAGTTAAGAAAATAAAAAGTTTAAAATATATTAAAGGAATAGCCAATTTAGGATATCGTCCAACATTTAATGGAAAAAAAATATTATTAGAAGTTCATTTATTTAATTTTTCTGGAAATTTATATAATAAGTATTTAAGAGTAGAATTTTTAAAATTTATAAGAGCTGAAAAAAAATTCAAAAATATAGATCAATTAAAAAAACAAATTAAAATTGATTTAGTAACTGCAAAAAAAGCAAAATGAGTAAAAACCAAATTAATTTACCTAAAACAGCTTTTTCAATGAAAGCTAATTTACCAATTAGAGAGCCAGAAATTCTAAAACTTTGGAAAAAAATTGATCTTTATAAAGAGTTAAGGAATTCAAGAAAAGGAGAGGAAAAATTTGTTCTCCACGATGGTCCCCCATATGCGAATGGAAATATACATATGGGTACTGCGTTAAATAAAATATTAAAAGATATCATCGTAAAGTTTCATCAAATGGATGGTAAAGACTCTGTTTATGTTCCAGGTTGGGATTGTCATGGTTTACCTATCGAATGGAAAATTGAGGAACAATACAAAAAAAATAAAAAAAATAAGAACGATGTTCCGATTGTAGAATTTAGAAAAGAATGCCGAACTTTTGCTGAAAAATGGATAGAGGTTCACAAAGACCAATTTAAAAGATTAGGTGTTGTTGGTGATTGGGAAAACTATTATTCAACAATGAGTTATGATGCAGAGGCACAAATTGTAAGAGAACTTGGAAAATTTTTAAAAGAAGGAAGTCTTTACAGAGGATTTAAACCAGTTTTATGGTCAACTGTAGAAAAAACTGCCTTAGCTGATGCCGAGGTTGAATATCAAGACCATAAATCTGATACGATCTATGCTTGTTTTCCAGTTAAATCATCAAAAATAAAAGAACTTAATGATTGTGATATTGTTATATGGACAACTACTCCTTGGACGATACCAGCAAACAAAGCCTTAGCATACAATGAAAGCTTAGATTACTTAATAATTCAAATTAATGATGACGGAAATTTTAAAAATAAAAAAATTGTTATCGCTGAGGCACTACTAGACTCTGTTTTAAAAGATTGTGAGATTAAAGAATTTGAAAACTTTAAGAAATTTAAAGGTAAAGATTTAAAAGATACTATCTGTAAACATCCATTTTTTGATTTAGGGTATGATTACGATATCCCAATGTTAGAAGCACGTTTTGTAACCACTGAACAAGGAACAGGAATTGTTCATTGTGCGCCAAGTCATGGACCTGACGATTTTAATCTTTGTTTAAATAACGGAATAAAGGCAATTGAGACAGTAGATGATGATGGAAAATACACAAATAATGTTTCTCTATTTGAAGGTTTACATATTTTTAAGGCTAACCCCATTGTGATCGAAAAATTGAAAGATCAAAATAAACTTCTTTCAAATGGTGTATTGGTTCATTCATATCCTCATTCGTGGAGATCAAAAGCACCCTTAGTTCATAGAGCGACACCACAATGGTTTATTTCTATGGAAAGTCATAAACTGAGAAGTAAGGCTTTAAAAGCAATAGATGATACGACCTTTTATCCAAGTAAAGGTAAAGAAAGATTAAAATCAATGATCGAGACAAGGCCAGATTGGTGTGTGTCAAGACAAAGAGTTTGGGGTGTACCACTTCCTATTTTTGTAAATAAAAAGTCTAATGAAATTTTAATAGACGATGGTGTATTTGAAAATATTGCTAAAATTTATGAGAAAGAAGGTTCTGATTGTTGGTTTTCAGATGACCCTCAAAAATTTTTAGGTAATAAATATAAAGCGGAAGATTTTGAAAAGCTTAGCGATATTGTTGAAGTTTGGTTTGATAGTGGATCAACCCACTCTTTTGTATTGGAGAAGAGAAAAGACCTTAAATGGCCTGCATCAATGTATTTAGAGGGTTCTGATCAACATAGGGGCTGGTTTCACTCCTCTTTATTAGAGTCATGTGGGACAAGAGGTAAGGCACCTTTCGAATCTATATTATCTCATGGGTTTGTTGTGGATGGAAAAGGTCTTAAAATGTCAAAATCTCTTGGAAATGTAATTGCACCTGAGGATATTTTGAAAAAGTATGGTGCTGATATTTTAAGAATTTGGGTTGCTGCATCTAATTATGCTGAAGATTTAAGAATAGATTATTCTATTTTGGATCAGCATTCTGAGTCTTATCGTAAAATTAGAAATACATTTAGATATTTATTAGGAAATATAAATGACAAATATGAGGATATTAATTTTGATAAAATTGACATTGAAAACTTACCGGAGCTAGAGAAATTTATGTTAAGTAAGATTCATTCGCTTAACAAAAAATTTGAAAATTATTTTAAAAAATATGATTTTCACAATCTTTACAAAGAATTGTTGAATTTTTGTACAACAGATTTGTCGGCATTCTATTTTGATATAAGAAAGGACGCTTTATATTGTGATCCAATTAATTCTGAGAAAAGAAAATCTTGTGTTACAATTTTGAATGTTTTGTTAAAATCTTTACTCAGATGGTTCGCTCCAATATTGTCTTTTACAACTGAGGAAATACATCAACTGATATCAAAGAATACTAAAAGCATCCATTTAGAAAAATTTCTTACTTTTCCAGATAAATTTAAAAATGAACAACTTACCGAGAGATGGTCTCAATTAATAAAAATTAGAGATGTATGTAACATAAGTATTGAGGAAAAAAGAGCTAGTAAAGAAATAGGTTCAAGTTTAGAGGCAGATCTTAATATTCAACTTAATGAAAAATATAAGGAAATAGTTGCAGATATGGATTTATCTGAATTATGTATTGTGTCGAAAACTGTTATTAATTTTGATAATCAGTCAGATATTTTAGTTGAGACAAAAAAAGCTTCTGGAAATAAATGCTCAGTTTGTTGGAAGATTAGAGTAGACCCATGTGAAAGACACCCTAAATGTCAAATTTCTTAAATAAAAATTTTGTCATAAATTTTTTTATTATTCTGAGCATCTTTGGTCTCGATAGATTTACCAAAGTCTATGTGATTTCTGAAAATGAAAAAAATTTGTCATCTGAATTATTTGTATCAAAATTTTTGAATATCAATTTAATTTATAATGAGGGAATAGCATTTGGTTTATTATCATTTGATCAAAGTCATATGTACAATATTTTGACAATTTTAATTGCAGCTGTAATTTTAATTATTTTTTTTATGACTTTAAAAAGTGATGGTCTTAAAAGATATTCACTTTTAATGATATTTGGTGGAGCTCTAGGTAATTTATATGATCGAATTTTTTTTAAGGCGGTGCCAGACTTTATTGATTTTCATATCGGAAATTTTCATTGGTTTATTTTTAATGTATCGGATATATTTATCTCATTAGGAGTATTATTTTTGATTATTTTTGAAATAGTTGGTAATCAAAAAAATAAAATTGATGAAAAAAATATTTAAACTAACAACAATTATAATTTCTATTTTAGCTTTAAATTCATGTGGAACTATTAGTGAAGGTTTTAGTTCACAGAAAAAAAATAGTATAGACGAATTTTTGGTTGAAAAGAAATCACCTTTAGTGATGCCTCCAGACTTCAATGAATTACCATTACCGCAGCAAACTAATCAAGTAACTGAGAATGAAAAGAATACGGATATTAAATCATTACTTACTGACAATAAGGATACAGATTTAGATAATCAAAACACTAATCAAAATAAAAATTTTGAAAATTCCATTTTAGAAAAAATTAAAAATAATTAATGATAACATCAGGAATTTTTTTTAAAAATTTTAAAGGTAGTAAACAAAACTCTAAAATAAAAAAAAATCTTAAAAAATTAATTAAAGAAAATAATCAAATTCTTCAATCTTTTAGTAAAAATTATAAAGACCAATTTAAGATCAAAAATTTAGGAATTTTTAAGAGATTTAACGATATACGTATAATTGGGATTGGCGGTTCGTCATTGGGCACAAAAACTATTTATAGTTTTCTTAAAGATAAAATTAAAAAGAACGTATTATTTTATGATAATTTATCAACTCTCAACAAAAAATCTGGAAATAAAAAACATTTAAATTTAATCATCTCTAAATCAGGCAATACTTTAGAGACAATAGTCAATTCTAATATTCTTATCAAAAAAAGTGATAAAAATATTTTTATTACGGAAAATAAAAAAAATTATTTAAATGTGTTGGCTCATAAATTAAAATCAGAGATTGTTCATCACAATAATTTTATAGGTGGTCGGTCGATACTCAGTTTTATCAGAAGTTGGAATGTTGCCTGCAGAATTAATGGGTCTTAATTCAAAAAGTTTTAGGCAATTTAATAATTTAATTAAAAATCAAAAATATTTAAATGCGCTCATATCTAATGTGGGATCTACAATAGATTTAATTAAAAAAAGAAAATTTAATTCAGTGATCATAAATTATGATGAAAAATCTCAAAACTTTTTTTCGTGGTATCAACAATTAGTAGCTGAAAGTTTAGGTAAAAAGGGAAAAGGTTTATTGCCAGTTGTGTCTAATATGCCAAGAGATAATCATAGCGTTATGCAGCTTTATTTGGATGGTTTTAAAAATAATTTTTATACGTTTTTTTATGTTCATGAAAATAATACCCCCAAAATAGAAAATAAATTTATTTTACCCTCACAAAATTTTCTTAAAAATAAAAATATTCAAAATATTACTTACGCTCAAAAAAAAGCTACAGAAAATGTTTTTACAAAAAAAAATATACCTTTTAGAAGTTTTGAAATTAAAAAAAGAGATGAAAAAACTTTAGGTGAGTTATTTTGTTTTTTTATGTTAGAAACTATTTTAATTGGAAGAGCTTTGAAAATAAACCCCTACAATCAACCTGCTGTCGAGTTAATTAAAAAAGAGACTAAGAAAATTTTAGTTTAAATTACCAAATATAATTTTGGATATTCCATATTTCTTCTCATCTAGAATTCTAAAATTTTTTGGAAACTCGTCATCTTCCCTTTTATGCCTATGCACAATAATCACTCCATCTTTATTGAGAATTTTTTCTTGAAAAATATTATCAACAATATTTGACAATCTTTTCTCTTTATAGGGAGGATCTAAAAATATTATATTGAATTTAAGCTGAATTTTTTTCAAAAAATAATTAGATATTAAGTCTTCCTCTATAATCTTATATTTTTCTCTCATATTTAAATTATTTAGATTATTTTTTAAAATTGGCAAAACCCCATTGTACTTCTCCACAAAAGTAACATGTTTAGCACCCCTTGATAGACACTCTAGACCAAACGAGCCAACACCTGCAAACAGATCTAAAACTATTGAATTTTCAATATCAATCTTAAATTTATTTGAGTGATTAATAATATTAAAAATAGATTCTTTTGCTAAGTCCTTTAAGGGTCTTGTTTCTTTGTCTTTTGGTTGTAAAATTTTTTTTCCTTTAAATTTCCCACCAATTATTCTCATTTTTTTATAACTTTATAACCAATATCTTTTCTAAAAAAACCATCTGACCAATTCAGATTGTTAAGAAGTTCATGAATCCTATTTCTTGATTTTTCAAAACTATCTGATAATGAAACAAAATTTAAAACCCGTCCACCCACCGCCAAAACAACATCATCTTTTTTAATAGTGCCAGCATGAAATAAGTGGTCATCAGTGTTTAATTGAATTTTATCGATATTTTTGATTTCAACATTTTTTTTGTAGGTCCTGGGGTAACCTTTTGAACACAAGACAACACATAAACTTTTCTTATCATTCCAATTAATTTTTTTTTCATTTAATTTTCCATTACAACATGAATTAATAATTTCACCGAAATCTGTATTTAGTTTAGGAAGAATAGTTTGACATTCTGGATCACCCATTCTCACATTATACTCAATTAAATAAGGTTCATTATTTGTTATCATTAGCCCAGCATATAAAAAGCCTTTATATGATGTATTTAAATCTTTTAGTGCTTTTAAGGTTGGATCAATTATTTTATTTAAAATTTTTTTTTCGAGCTCTTCATTTATTAATCGTGATGGTGAATAAGCACCCATACCGCCAGTATTTTTTCCTTTATCACCCTCATGAACTCTTTTATGATCCTGAGCTGTGCTAAAATTTTTGTAAGTAATACCATCACTTAAAATGAAAAAGCTCATTTCTTCACCCTTTAAAAACTCTTCAATGAGAACATTTTTGGCATCACCAAATTTTCCCTCAAATATTTCTGTAACAGCCTGATATGATTCTTCTTTATTTTCACAAATATAAACACCTTTCCCTGCAGCCAAATTGTCAGCTTTTATAACTATTGGAAAATTTGAATTGTTTAAAAAATTTTTAGCTTGGTTGATATCATCAAATACTCCGAAACTTGCAGTTGGAATATTATATTTTTTACAAATGTTTTTTGTAAATATTTTAGATCCCTCTAATTGTGAAGCAACTTTATTAGGTCCAAAAACCTTAATATCAAAACTTTCTAAGTAATCTGTCAATCCATCAACCAAAGGTTTTTCTGGGCCAATTACCACTATCTCTATTTTTTTTGAAAGAATAAAATTTTTAATTTCCTCAAAGCTATTTATGTCTAAGTTAATGTTTTCAGCTAATGTATCGGTACCAGCGTTACCAGGAAAACAATAAATTTTATCAATTTTTTTTGACTTATTTAGTGCATGACAAATGGCATGCTCTCTTCCTCCACTTCCTATAATCCCTACAATCATGTATAAATATATAAACTATAAATGAATAAAAAATTAGCAAAAGTAAAATATTTACCAAATAATTTTCAAGTAATTGAGTCAGGCGACTATGTCATTTGTGCAGTTTCGGGTAAAGCAATCAGTCTTGAAAATTTGACTTATTGGAATGTTGAACTACAAGAACCGTATTATTCATATGTTGAGGCTACTAAAAAAAAAGAGGAATTAGACAATAAATAGCATTATTTCCAACGATTATGGGACCATATCCAATTATTAGGATTAGCAAGTATCATTTTTTCAAGAGTATTATTTAATTTGTTTGTTATATTTTCAATAGAGTCCTGTTTCGAGAAGTGAATTGGTTCAAGCACTTTCATTTTAAATTTAATACCCTCATATCTTTCTATAAAAATGGGAACAACAGGCATATCAAATTTTTTTATCAATTGAGCTGGAATAGTAGTAGTAAACGCTTTCTCATTAAAAAAATTTGACTTAATACCCTGAGAAACTCTCTGATCTATCATCAGTGCGGTTGAGAATCCTTGGTTATTAAGTTTTATTAATTCTTTTAATCCACCAATTCCTTTTTTAATTTGATTGTTACAGATATATTTTTTTCTTATTCGCTCCATAAATTTATTTAAAAAAATGTTATTTAGTGGTCTATAGATCGCTCCAATTTTAATACCTATTTTATCGATTTGCATCGCCATTAACTCAAAGTTGCTAAAATGTCCTGAAATGAATATTACTTTTTTATTTTGATCTCTAATATTTAAAAGTACATCCTCACCTTTTAAAGAAATATTTTTACTAAGATTACCATCTCTGAAGTTTTTCATATAAAGGTATTCTGCAAAGACTCTTCCGTAATTATTCCACATTGAAGATTTAATTTTATTTAATTCTTCAGAATTATAATCTGGGAAAGCTTTTCTTATATTATTATCAATTATTTTTTTTGATCTAAAAAAACAAAATTTTCTTGGTTTATAATCTTTAGTTCAGATTTAATATAAAAAATTTCATTATTATTTTTCAATCTCATGTAGTCTTTTTCAGTAGTTATAATTTTACAATTCAAATTTTTTGAAATTGAAATTATTTCATCAATTTCCTTTTGTAGGTATATATAATGATCAGGAAATTCTATTTCCTTGACAATATTTATGTTATATTTTTTCAACATTGATATAAAAGTCTTATGATTTCCTATACCTGAAAAAACTAAATAATTATCATCTTTCTCAAACTCATTTATATTTAAAGGTATATATTCCCCTTGATAAATATTGATATTAGAATCGATGCTATGAATAAATTCTATAATATTATTAATATTTTCATTATTTCCATTTATAAAAACATTCTGATATTTTTTTAGATTTTTAATATTTTCTCTCAGTGGTCCAGATGGAATAGTTAAACTATTACCAATCCAGTTATCAATATTAAAGCAGACAATATTATAATCATAATCTATAGATGGATCTTGCAAACCATCATCAAAAATTGCAAGCTCAAAATTTTCATCAATTGCTTGTTTAATAGATAAGGATCTATCTTTTGATTTAAAAAGTGTTCCATGATTTGCTAATATTTTTTGCTCATCAATTTGATCTGAATAATATTTTTTAATAAAACAAGTTTTAATCTTATCTTTTAAAATTTCATTAATCTTTAAGCTTAAGGAGGTTTTACCTGTGCCCCCTAGATATATATTCCCTATACAAATAGTTTTAATTTTTGAATACTTTTTTTTTTTTGTCGTTAAGTTTTTGAGAGATTTAAAAATTTTGAGTAATAATGATATAGGTAAAAATAAATAGGAAAGAATGCTAGGTTTTTTGTAATCCCAAAATTTGGGTTTTTTAAATTTCATTATGAATTGATTTATCTAACTCATTTAAGGTTTTTTTTAGTATTGTTGTACCCAGATATTTCATTTTTTTTACTTTTTTCATGTTTTTTTTAAAAATTATTGAATTTGCACATTGTTGAGGAGTGTTTATTGAGGATGATATTTTTAATTTACTTAAATATTTGTAAACATCTCTAAAATTATCAATATTGGGTCCGTGTAATATTTTTGCACCGAATCGAGCAGGTTCTAGTGGATTTTGACCACCCCTCCTAATAATTGACCCACCTAAAAAAACAGTTGTGGCAAATTTGTAAAATTTCTTAGACTCTCCGAAAGTATCAACAATATAAATATCAATATTATCTAATTTTTTTTTTGATCTACGAGATATTGCATTTAACCCAAGCTCATTAATTTGTGAAATAATTTGGTTAACCCGATCAATATGTCTTGGTATTATAATTGTAATCATATTCTTTACTTTTTTTTTTAATAAAATGTGTGTTTTGGCTGCAAATAATTCCTCTGTGTTATGAGTACTTGCTGCCACAAAAGTTTTATATTTTCTAAATTGTGAAAATAATTTTTTATCTGCTTGATTAGTCTCAAAACTATCATGTTCGATAAATTTTAAATTCCCAGTAGACTTTATATTTTTAACCTTTAATTTTTTTAGATAGTAATTTGTCTCTAAATTTTGTGAGTATGCTTTATCTATTAAACTAAAAATAGAATAAGAAAATTTTCTTATTTTATTCCAACGACCAAAAGATTTTTTAGTAATTCTAGCATTAAGTAAGATTAAAGGAATATTTCTTTTTTTTATGAATTTAAACATACTTGGCCAGATTTCAGATTCTAAAAAAATTGCCACATCTGGTTTCCAGTGACTTAAAAATTTTTTTGAGAAAAAAACATGGTCTATTGGATAAAATTGATGAATAGTTTTTTTGAATTTAATTTTTTCTAATATTTTTGATGAACTCAATGTGCTAGATGTTATTAATATTTTACTTATTGATTTATCGTTATCATATTTTTTTATTACCGGAATAACACTCAATATCTCTCCTACGCTAGATCCATGAAACCAAATTAGTTTTCCATTTCCTCTTTTTTTAGAAAAAAAACAAAATTTTTCTTTAAATCTAAATTTATCTTCTTTATTTTTAAAAATTCTTACAATGATAATTATTGGAGAGAAGCACAGAATTATAGAGAGTAAAAATTGATAAATAAAAAAAATCATTACCTCTGAAATTGTTTATCATGAAAATTTTTATAAATTTTTGAATTAATTAATAAATCTTCATGTTTTCCATA
>LUMT01000598.1_pt1 | contig 10429 bp, 9 predicted proteins | sample 729741 | NCBI WGS metagenome assembly LUMT01 (sample SAMN03860299, study PRJNA289734) | marine metagenome | biome: seawater column; feature: ocean; material: water; isolation source: Red Sea water column Station 192 - depth 50m | place: Saudi Arabia: Red Sea | collected 2011-10-15 | depth 50 m | reverse complement strand
CCCAAAAATTTCTTCTTGCATTATTTTCATATCATCTGTTGTATTAGTGACAATTGTGGGCGGTATTTTATAAAACTCTTGCTGAGAAAAATCTTCATTCGCTGGATTTATTTCATCGACATTTGCTCCCTTAGCAACTGCATCATCCAATAAATCTTTAAGTCTATCGAAATGCTTTTGATTAATTATTGATGTGTAATCTTCATTGTTCTTAATGTCTGGAAAGTATTCTGTAACTGCATCTTTTGTTTCTTTTATAAAGTCATCCTTTTTATCTTTATGAACAATGACATAATCAGGAGCTAAACAGATTTGTCCAGCATTCATTGTTTTACCAAACATTATTCTTTTTGCGGAGGTTTTTAAGTCAGCAGATTTACCAATAACAACTGGAGACTTACCACCAAGTTCAAGAGTGCACGGAACTAAGTTTTGAGATGCTGCGTTCATAACATGTTTTGCTACTTCACCTCCACCTGTATAAAGAAGATGATTAAAATTTAGTTTTGTAAAAGCTTCACCTACATCAGGTCCCCCTAAGAAAGTTGCAAATTCATTTTGATCAAATGTTTTATCACATAGATCTTTCAAAAGAGCTGATGTAACTGGAGTATGCTCGCTAGGCTTATGCATCACCTGATTACCTGCAGCAAAAATCGATACCAGTGGTACAAATGTTAAATTTACAGGAAAGTTCCACGGCGAAATCATACCAACAGTGCCAAGTGGCTCGTATTTTACGTATGATTTAGCTCCTAATAAACCAAAAGGAAAGTTTGACGATTTTTTTTCTGGTTTACTCCATTTTTTTACATTTTTAATTGCTAAATTTATTGCAGGCATTATTCCATACACATCAGATAACATTGATGCATTATTTGACCTATTTCCAAAATCAGTATTTAAAGCATCAACAAAATCATATCTATTATCCATTATTAAGGACTTCAATCTCTGCAATCTATCTATGCGTAATTCAACAGAAGGTGATCCATTTTTTATAAAAAAATCTTTTTGTTCATTCAGAACTTTATTCATTTCTTCAAAACTACTCATAATTAAACTCCTATTAGGCTCTATCTGCCTTATCCTTATTATTTGCTTCTCTTATCAATTTTCTCATATTTTCCCAATCATCGTCAGATAATTTATCTAATTGAGAGAAAGTTCCACCGCCTGTAAGATATTGTGCGCCATCTATACCAATTGTTTGACCAGTTAAATAATCACATCCATCTGCCATAAGGAAAGTAGCTAGGTTTTGCAATTCAATCATCTCACCAACCCGTCCAAGAGGAACAGTACTCATCATGCCATCATCTTGCATTTATACCAGATTTTGACATTGCTGATGGAACAACATATGGAGAACCTGTCCAAACCCATGTTGTTAAAATATTAATAATTGAGCCTTTTGATGATGATTCAATCCATCGTCTTCCAACTGAATGTGTCATGTAAAAAGTACCATGAAATACAATATTTGCTATCGCATCAAATCCTTTATGAGATAAATCTTTAGTAGGTGAAATAAAATTTCCAGCAGCATTGTTTACTAAACCGTCTAGAGAACCTTCATCAAAAATTGATTGAACATAATCATCTACATCTTTGGAAGCCCTAATATCAAGAGTTTGATAATTTACTTTTACTGGGTATTTCTCAGTAATTTCATCAGCTGTTTCTTTTAGAACATTTTCTCTTCTTCCACATATATATAAATCAGCTCCATGTTCAGCAAAATGGCCAGCCATTTCTTTGCCAAGGCCAGTTCCACCACCAGTAATTAAAATTCTTTTATTTTGTAATAAATCTTTCTTAAACATCTATCAATTCCCTATTTAATAATATCAATGATAGCATCTGCCCATAAATCTGAATAATTTAGTGACTCAACATAATCTAGATTTTCTCCACCGGATTCTTCAAATAATTCTTTATATTCATCGCCAATCTCAATAATTGTTTCTAAACAATCCGCAGTAAATGCAGGTGAGAATACTAAAACATTTTTTTTATTTTCTTTAGGAAGTGACTCTAAAACCTCATCACTGAATGGGCTTAGCCATTTATTTGTTAGACGAGACTGATAGGTAACTATATATTTTTCTTCAGGTATATTTAATTTTCTGGCTAAGATCTTTGTTGTTTCATATGTTGTAGCTTTGTAACAAAACTTGTTATCTTCAGTGACTTCCACCTCACAATTATGGTCTGCACACATAGAATCTGGGTATACATTGTCTACATGACTATTTGGGATTCCGTGGTAACTAAATATGATCTTGTCATATGTGTCAATTTTAAATTTTGATGCCTTATCAATCCATGCATCAATAAATTTATCATTATCATAAAATTGATTAATAAATTTTATTTTGGGTACAACCCAACGCTTAGACAGTATTCTCGAAACTTCTTCATACACAGATCCAGTTGTAGCAGCGGCATAATGAGGAAAAAGCGGTAGAATTATTAGTTCATCTGGATTTTTTCTCAAAATGTCATCTATTACTTTTTCAATAGATGGATTTTGGTATCGCATGGCGAAATGTACATCATAATCAGGTAACTTAGAATTAACTTTTTTTGCAAGCTCTTTCGTATTGTAAAGTAATGGTGAACCGGTTTCTGAATCCCATACCTCTTTGTAAATCTTTGTAGATGAAAATGAGCGAGTTGGACAGATAATAAAATTAACTAAAATATATCTTAATACAGGATTGATATTTATGACTCTTTCATCCATCAGGAACTGTCTAAGGTATTTAAAAACACTAAAGTAAGTGGGTTTATCAGGTGTTCCTAAATTTATTAATAATAACGATTTACTCATAATCTTTTGTTTTTCTTATCATTGGATTAGATATTATAAATAGTATTAATCCAATACATAAGAATGAACTGAAATAATACAAGTAAGATGGATTAATTGCATATATTGGCATAGCAATGAAAGGAGTTGTCATGTGTCCAATGGGAATAACTGAACCCAGGTAACCTGCAGCAGATCCTTGATTTTCAGGTGTTTGCGCTAAAGAAAGTGATGAAGATAATGCAGGTCTTGTCATACCAAATCCAAAACCTAAAACAATTACAGATAAATAGTAAATTGATATTGTTGGATAAAATGCCATTGTAAAATAAGAAAACACAAGCAATATAGTGCCTATAAGCAAAAGATAGTAGTTATTTAGAGGAAAAGCGTCTGTAAATATATATTGGCTAAAAATAGTTGATATTGATAATAATCCAAAAGTCATACTTATCAGAGTCGGTAAGTTATCTAAGTCTCCAAAAAAATCAGTAATATAAAAACCAATCGATTGAAGTAATGATGATTGGCATAAACTTAACACAGCTGCAAAAAATAAAAATGGAAGAATAGATTTCGAATTCCATTTTATCTTCGATGACATTTCAGATTTAATATCAGTTCTTTTTGGTGAATCTAGATTTTTATATATTCCGATAGCCGCTATCAAAGCACACAAAGAAAATACATAAAAAGGTGTTTCATTTGTTATTAAAAACAAAAAACCACCTATCAATGGTCCTACAACAGTGCCTAAAAGAAAGCTTGATTCTAGTCTTGCAAATTTAACTGTTCTTTTTTCTTTTGGAGTAGTATCAGCAACATATGCAAATGATGCTGGTCTTGTTGCAGAACCAACTAATCCATTAATTAATCTCCCCAAGACTAATGCAGGAAATAAGAGACTTAAATTAAGTAAATTTTGTTCAACTAAAAATAATGGAGTGATTAATGCAATTAATGAAATCCCATATCCAAGCAATCCAAGTATTGCTATATTTCTTCTTCCATATTTGTCACTTGCTCTCCCCCAAAATGCACTAGTTAATGCCCACGCTACTGCAGAGATAGCAAAAATTGATGAAGTCTGAATTTCTGTTAAACCTAAATCTCTTGCTAAAGGCGGGACTAAAACAAAAACAAAGGATTGGCCAAGCCCAACAGTAAATAGGCCAAATTTTAACCATGAGGCTCCTGATAAAGACATTAAGATATTTTAGTTATGCCAATGACTTCTTTAATTTGAGAAATTTTGTTTTTTGCAATATATCTTGCCTTCTTTGCTCCATCACTCAGTAAGTCATTTATATAATCATCGTCTTCTTTAAGTTCTTCAAATCTTGATCTTATAGGTTCAAGTTCGTTATTTATTGAATTAAATAGCATTTCTTTAGCCTCACCCCAAGCTATGCCATCATCATATGCTTTTTGTATTGATTTAATCTCTGAATCATCAACAAAATTCTTAAACAAGCTAAAAATAGTACAATCTGATGAATCCTTTGGCTCTCCAGGTTCCAAAGAATTTGTAACTATTTTCATAACCGATTTCTTTAGTATCTTTTCACTTTCTAAAAGAGGTATAACATTTCCATAAGATTTACTCATTTTTCGTCCATCTAATCCTGGAACTATATTTTCTTTATCCTGAATAATTGGATCCGGTATTGTTAGGATTGGTTGATATAAATGATTGAATCTTGCAGCAATATCTCTTGTCATTTCTAGATGCTGAACTTGATCCGAACCAACAGGTACATGGGTTGAATCAAACATAAGGATATCTGCAGCCATTAGTATTGGATATGAAAATAATCCCATTGTGATACCTTTATCAGGATCATTTTCATTTACAGACGTTGCCGCTTTATAAGCATGAGCCCTATTCATTAAACCTTTAGCAGTTACACAGTTTAAAATCCAGCACAATTCAATTATTTCTGGAACATCAGATTGTTTATAAAAATATGATTTATTTGGATCTAATCCTGAAGATAACCATGCCAATGCAACATTTTTTACAGAATTTTTTATAGAATCTGAGTCCTGATTCTTAATAATCGAGTGATAATCTGCTAAGAAAAAGAAAGATTCATCAGAATCTTTTGTCATCTCTATTGCAGGACGAATCGCACCGATGTAATTGCCAATGTGAGGTGTGCCAGTTGTAGTAATTCCTGTTAGAATTCGTTTTTTCATCTAGTATAATTATAAACATCATATATAGATATTGTGGAAACTAATCAACATTTATTTAAGGAATTGGAAGCAGCTGAAAAATTATTTTCTGACGGCTCAATAAAAAATGCTCAAAAGATACTAAGAAATGTTCTTAAAGAATCAAAAACCTTAGATAAAATACCCAACAAATTAAGACATAAAATTAACGCAGCTATTAGCAAATCAAGATATTTTGATGAAATATCATCTTTTGCTACAAACCCTAAAAGAAATGAGCTAATTAAAAAGTTAGATGATTTAATTAAGAATCCTAATAAAAACCTAAGAAAACATGCTCATAATATTCATGAAATACAGACACAATGGCAAGTATTGGATCTATCAAGCAAGCCAGCATCTAAATCACAATGGCTGAATTTCAATGATCTCACCAAAAAAGCATGGGAACCTTGTAAAGAGTATTTTGATGAAATGAAACAAATAAAAATCAAAAATGCTTTAAGTAGAAATGAGATTATTAACAATATCAATGAGTTTGTTAACAATAATTCAAATAAATGGCCTAATTCTAAAAGTCTAATCATATTTCTTCAAAAAACTTTTAAAGAGTGGCAAAAATATGCTCCAGTTTTAGAAGAGGACCTAGATAAACTCAAAAAATTATATTTTGATGCTAGAAAACCAATAAATGAAGAAATAAGGCGTCAAGAGAATGAAAATAAAGAAAAAAAGACATTGCTTATTAAGAAAGTTGCTGATATTTCAAATGATGACAACGAAAAAAATATTAATGAATTTATTAAACTTAAGGATGAGTGGTCAAATATTGGTTCTGCTGGAAAGAAAAATGAGAAGAAAATGTGGGATGAGTTTAATAATAGTGCCAATAGATTTTTCTATGAGAGAAAACAAAAGCAGAAAGATGAAATAAATAAAATATGTGAATTAAATAAGAAATTAAATAATGATGAGATTTCTGTATCAGAAGTTAAATCGGCCTTAAATGAAATTGCAGATGCTAAAAATACTAAAGAATTTAAAAATATTATCAAAGATATCAAATCAAAAATTAATAGTATTAATATCGCCAAAAAGAAAGATAAGTTTGTTGCCTACGCTAATATATATGATGTTCTTTTGGGTAAAATTGAAGTTGATAAAGCACCGTCAAATTTCGTAAATATTATACAAAAATCACTTGATAATACTGAATCAAATATCGATGAATTAAATTATGCATGTATAAAACTGGAAGTTTTGGCAGGAATTGACTCTTTAAAAAAAGATCAAATTATTAGAAAGAATATTCAGCTAGAGATGTTAAGTAATAAATTTAATAAAAATAATAATTTAACTACAAATGATATGGATTCATTGATAAGTCATTTTATAGCTAATTTTTCAAAAAATGATTCAAAAACTATCCACTCAAATATTTGGAAAAGAATAATAAAATGCGTTGATAAATTAATTTCTTGAGTTGAGTGATTTTATAATCTCTTTGTGTCTAATAGCAGATAGAGAATAAAAACTAAATATAATTAAAGGAACAAGCATTAACAGTGTCGTTATAGGTCCTTGAACAAATGCAAGTGTATAAGCCTGTTCTGCCGTATGATTTGATCTATCAAAATTTATGAAATTCAAGACTAGGCCTGCAAAAAATGACCCCAGACCAGTATTTAACTTTTGCATAAATCCAACAGTTGCAAATAATATACCTTCTTGTCTTTTTCCACTATCTAATTCGACCTCATCTGCAATATCTCCAACCATTGAGTCGCGAACCATATTTCCAATAATATTAAAAGTTATAAGAATTATTAGAAATGAACTAATGAACATAACTAATTCATATGAGCCTTTTGAAGGAGTTAAACCAAGGTTATAAAAAATAAATGCTGCAGGAGCAAATATTCCAACAGCAGATATTGAGATCATAACAATAGTCCTCTTATCAAATAAATTAACTAATTTTGGAGTTAAATATAAAGCTAATAAAGTTCCAAAAAGATAGATAGGTAAAAAATATTTGATTTGAGTTGCTTCAAATTCCCAAAAATATGTATTAACAAAAAGTGTTAAAGTGTTTGCCAAGCCCCAAGATAAAGATAAAAACAAATTACCAAAGAAAAATATCAAAAAAGATTTATTTCCAATAGCTACTCTTAGTTCTTTAAAAATATCAGTTAAAGTAATATTACCTGTCCATTTTGATAAAGACTTTATTTCATCTTTAGTGCTATATGAAGAGTAAAGGACACTTATGATCATCACAATTGCGCCAGTTAATGCAAATGGAAACCAGACATCAGGATTTAACTGTCCTTGAGGATATTCTGGAGTTGAAGCAAAAAAGATACCATATCCCAAAAAAGCATTACTTAATCCAGCAATCCAACCAAACGCCTCTCTCCAGGACATTAGAATAGTTCGTTCTTGATAATCTTTTGTAACTTCTCCCCCAAATGCTCGATGAGGTATATCAAATAATGTCATTCCAAGTCTTGTTAATACAGTAAATACTGTCATCCAAAGGAAAAGATCAGTTTGAGACATATCCCAACCTTGTCTTGGAGCAAATAGAAATATATATCCTAAAGACATTGGTATAAATGAAATGAACATGTATGGATGCCTTCGTCCTAATGATGAATTTGTTCTGTCTGATATTGTTCCCATAAGTGGATCACTTACAGCGTCAATACATAAAGCAATAAATATTGCAGATCCAGCTAAGCCAGGATTCAGTCCAATAATATTGCTATAAAAAAATAATAAGAAAAAAGTAAAAGTGTCAGTTTTAACACCATTAGCAACAGCGCCAATAGAATAGTTAACTTTAAATTTATTAGATAACATTTTTCAGTAGGATTAATTTTTTAAATGCTTTAAGAGGTCTTGTTTAAATTGGTCAAATACAGGTGGCTCTATTAAATGTCTCATATCAGATATTACTATTAATTTACTATCTTTAATGAGTTTGTTAGTTTTATATGCATTTTTAACCTTAATTAATGGATCCTCTTTACCATGAATAATTAAAGTTGGTGCCTTAATTGATTTAACCTTATCAAGTCTATTTTCTGATCCAAGAATTGCTGTTAGCTGTCTGCCAAAACCAGTATCATCTTTTCCACCTCTTTTAACAGCACTTACAACATTTTGATAAAATTCATCTGTATTTAGATCTACTCCCTGATATCCTATTTCAGAAAATATCTTTCTAGTTCTGTTGACTCTTTGATCAATGGTTGAGCTTGGATTTTTTGTCCTGTCCATTAATAATTTTCTAACCTTTCGTGTTGGTCCATTTAACGGGGATGGAGTTGAGGCAGTTGATGCTATTAATGTGAATGTTTTTGTTCTATCTGAGTATGATGATGCGATTATTTGAGCAATCATTCCTCCCATTGAAATACCTAATACATGTGCCTGCGAGATATTGAGATCATCTAAAACTGCAACTGCGTCATTTGCCATATCATCAATGGTATATTCGGATTTAATAGGAAGTCTTAAATAATATCTAATATAGCTTCTGAGAATTGTGTTTCCTCTTTTTTCGTCACTAAAAGAGTCACTAACAACTCTAGTTGAAAGACCAGTATCTCTATTATCAAATACGATTGGTCTAAAATTATTATCAATTAAGTATTCGATTAAATGTTGTGGCCAGTTAATAAGCTGCCCTCCTAATCCTTGGACTAGCAAAATTGGTTCAGCATCATCAGGGCCATAATCACGATAAAAAATTTCAATATCGTTATTTTGAGTAGTTCCCTCTTTATATGAAAAAAGATCAGAGTTTGTAAACATAATTAAATTAATTATTAAAATTAAATAAAAGCTTCGATTCTATCTTTAATATTTTGTCTTATTGATCCCCAAAAAAGCATTACATCAAGGGAGTGAAGATCGCCATTAAAAAGCTTCATTTTTGATATATTTTCTATTAATGGGCCTCTTGTTTCAAGCAATCCTGTCTCATTATTTAATGATGCGCTGAATCCCTGAATGCTTGTAAAACCAATAGATTTCTTTGTTCCAGAATGATCTTTACTTAGGCGATCTAAAAAATCATAATTTTGTGCTTTGTTTATTATAGATTTATTATGTTTGTTATCATGCCAATCAGAATCATTTGTCCATGAAAATGGGTTTGTAGATACAGCTTTTTGACTCATTGATTCCAAGGACCATCCTGAAGGTAACCATATTAAAGTTTTTTCACGTGATCTTTTAAATCCCTCAACAACAGTAGACCAAGAAATAATGCAGTTAGTATCATTAAATTTTTGCGAGTTTTTTATGTTAGAAAAAATATCACTACAAAACTTTTCTGGGATCATATAACCAATAATGTATGCACATATAAAATTATTTTGAAGGCTTGTATTGTTAATTCTTTTATTTATTAATTTATGTGCTAACAAAGATCCTTGACTATGTCCTGCAATGATAAAAGGCTTATTTTGGTTAAATTTTTCTATAAAATAATCAAACGCACTTTCTACATCTTTGTATGCAAGGTCCAAGGCTTTTTGACCATTATTTTCTTTATCAAAAAATGAGTAATATGTCGCTTGTCTATATTCTGGAGCGTATATATTACAACTTTCATTAAATGCAGAAGCTTGATTTCCAAGCATAATTTCTGTCCTTTCATATGCAGATTTAGTTTTATCCATATCAAAGTTCCATGAATTTTCAAAAAATCCTGTTGGATGAATATAAAAAACATCCACATCATTTGATTTGTTAACTTCATATGAATTATCAGGAACATAAAACTGTTGACCATTTATATTTGGTTTAGCAGCCCAATTATAATCTATAGAATAATCCGGGCTTGGAGGATGCAAAGTTTCATCAAATGTTTTATTGGGTCTTATAAGTTCTAAAAACTTAGAAAAATCATTTTTTGGCATCTATGATTGCAAATAAATTGATCTTTTTGGTTTCTTGAATAGTTCTTTTACCATAGGTATAAAAAAATCAAGATCTAGTGTGTCGTAATCTGGATCAAAACTGTTTTGATCATACTTTTCACAAAATTCTTTACAACTTTCATAATACGGATTATCTATAAATTTTTCTCTCATATTTTTATCTAAACCTAAGAATTCAAAAAAATAATAACCTTGAAAAATTCCATGGTGTTTTACAATCCAATAATTCTCCTCAGAAACGAAAGGTTGAAGAATTGTAGCTGCAAATTCTGCATGATTGGCTGGAGCTAGATTATCCCCAATGTCATGTATTAATGCACAAACAACATATTCCTCATCTCTACCATCTCTATATGCTCTAGTCGCTGTCTGAAGTGAATGAGTTAGTCTATCTACTTGAAAGCCACCATAATCATCTTTGAGCATCTGAAGATGTGTTAGTACTTTATCTGCTAAATGATCATAGTCTTTAGCATTACTG
>LUMT01000943.1_pt1 | contig 10438 bp, 9 predicted proteins | sample 729741 | NCBI WGS metagenome assembly LUMT01 (sample SAMN03860299, study PRJNA289734) | marine metagenome | biome: seawater column; feature: ocean; material: water; isolation source: Red Sea water column Station 192 - depth 50m | place: Saudi Arabia: Red Sea | collected 2011-10-15 | depth 50 m | reverse complement strand
ATTTCCTACGCTATCATCAAATGCTGTTGCATCTATTAAAACATAATATTGAGTTAAGCTCTCAAAGTTTGAAGACGGAGTGACTGTTATTTGTGAAGACCCAGAACCTGAAACTTGGCCGCTAGTTACATCAATTGTCTCAACCGTTGAGTCATCCGATGTTTTTTTTATAGTGATATTTCCACTTTCAGCATCAACATTTGAGCTAAAATTAAGAACAATAGTTGAGTTAAGTGCTACACTAGTTGCATTATCAGCTGGTGTTGATGAACTAAGTGTTGGTGGAGGAGTGTTCTCAATATTATATAAAGTTTGAACTTCTGAGGCAGTTAAATTTGTTTTCCATAAACGCAATTCATCAGCTGATGCATTTAAAGTATTCCCTAAGGTCCAATCCATAAAACTTCTGCCAAGAACCAAGCCCACATTTCGAATTCTAAAAACATTAGTCTGAGTATTTTCAGCAGCTAAAGATCCATCAATATATATTCGTCTGGAATTGCTGCCATTCCAAGTGACTACATAATGATGCCAAAGACCATCGTTGTTTGTTCCACCTGTAGGAGTATTAAAACCTCTATTACAACTATTAAATTGAATACTGCTAGCTAATCTAACAATTGCACCGTACTTCCCACCTCCACAAGAAACCATCCCACCATATGCGAATAGGTCCATTGTTGTACTTTCAGATGATTGTGCCCAAACACTAATTGTAAAAGCATCAGTTTCGCTGTTCCCATTATTTGAAGGAAGTGTGTCGGTGCCAAAATAAATCCAATCTCCATCTCCATCAAAATTATATGCAGAGTTTGAATTTCCGAACCTATCAGTCGTCAATTGAGGGTCGCCACTAATAGTACCATCATACCCGTTTCCGCTGCTATCATTTGCATTTCCAGAAAATGGATAATAGGCAATAAGATTACTAGATTGAGGAATCTGTCCTAACGCAAAATTATTTATAAATAAAAATAACAAATATATTACTGTTATTAAATAACGCATAAATTAATGACAATTATAAGCAAAGATAGATAAAAATAAAAATAATTAAGTATTTATTAAACTCTAGATCTTATGATTGATTGTTTATTTTTTGAAATAAACAATTATAAATCTCACCTTTTTGGCTAATTACACATAAAAATAAAAATTAATTGTTTAATGATTGCTGTTATCTAGAATAATATTCGATAACTAGATTTGGTTCCATTACAACTGGGTATGGAACTTCTTCAAAAGTTGGAATTCTTACAAATTTTACTTTTTTATTTTTTTCATCTAGCTGAAGATATTCTGGAACTTCTCTTTCTTTGTTAGCAAGAGCAATATCTATCAAAGCCAATGTTTTTGATTTATCTCTAATTTCAATAGTATCTTCTTCTTTAACTTGAAAACTTGCAATATTAACTTTTTTTCCATTAACCTTTACATGACCATGATTAATCAATTGTCTTGATGAAAAAATAGTATTAGATAATTTTGATCTGTAGATAACTGCATCTAATCTTCTCTCTAATAAACCTATTAAATTTTCTGCAGTATCACCTTTCTTCATAATAGCTTTTTTATACATATTTCTGAACTGTCTTTCATTCATATTACCGTAATAAGACTTTAATTTTTGTTTTGCTTGAAGTTGAATTCCATAGTCAGATGGTTTTGCAGACTTTGTTTGTCCGTGTTGTCCAGGAGGGTAAGCTCTTGTGTTAAATGGGCTCTTAGGTCTTCCCCAAAGGTTTACTTTTAACCTTCTATCGACTTTATGTTTAGAGTTTAATCTTTTTGTCATTGAATATTGGGCTTTATAAGCAGATGTTAGGTTTTGTCAATCAACCTTTTTTTAGTCAAACCAGCGAATACACTTGATAAAATGCGAGTTTCTTTTTCAGATAAGTTCATTTTATAAAAAATACTTCTTAAATTTTCTAACATAATTGGTTTTTTTTCTGGAGGATTAAAAAAATTTCTTTGTTCTAAATTATTAATACATAATGAAAGCATGCTTTGAATATCTTTTTTTGATGCAGGTTTAATTTTTTTTGACTTTTCAAACTTGTGTTTCTTATTTGAAATAAGGCTGCTTACAACTTGTGCAACTATAATCAAACTGTGTGATAAATTTAATGATCTAAAATTTTTGTTACTTGGAATTTGCAAAGTATAATCTGCATAACTTACTTCTTCATTTGATAAACCTGATGCCTCAGAACCAAATAAAAAACCAACTTTTTTGGAGTAATCAATTTTATTTAAATCTGAAATGGATATATGTTTGATATTTTTATTTCTAAATCTTGCAGATGTTGCAACTAAAATGTCAATTTTTTTAAGTGATTTTTCTATATGATTAAATACTTTTGCATTTTTGATAACATCCTTTGCTCCAACTGAAGTTGCAATAATTTTGTCATTTGGAAAAATTGGTTTTGGATCAATTAATAATAATTTTTGAAAATTAAAATTTTTAAGAGCTCTAGCACATGCACCAATATTTTCTGATAATTGTGGCTTATGTAAAATAAAAGAAATATTTTTAAAAGACATCAAGTGCTAGCTGGAGCATTATCTTTAAATAATTTGTAATCTAAGCTATCAACTAAAGCTTTAAAGGAAGCATCAATGATGTTTGGAGAAACTCCAATTGTAAACCAATTTCCATGTTTAGAATCTGCACTTTCTATTGATACTCTTGTTACAGCACCAGTACCTGTATTTAAAATCCTAACTTTATAATCAACTAATTTTAAATCTTTTAAGTATTCTGAATACTTTTCTAGTTTATTTACATTTTTTCTAATCGCGTTATCTAGTGCATTCACAGGACCGTTTCCTTCACCTTCACAAAGTATCTCATGTCCATCCACTTCAAGTTTAGCTTTTGCAAATGAAATTACTTCTCCAGATGAGTCTTTTTTAACTGATACATCGTATTCGTTTATTGAAATATATCTTGGGATATCTCCCATTAATCTACGTGCTAGTAATTCAAAAGATGCATCTGCACCATCATAACTATAACCAATAAACTCTCTATCTTTAACTTCATGTAAAAGTTTTTTAATTTTTGGATCATCTTTTTTTATTTTAATACCAATAGCATTTAATCGAGACATAATATTAGATTGTCCTGATTGATCAGAAACAACTATATTTCTTACATTTCCTACATTGTCAGGGTTGATATGTTCATAAGTTTTTGGATCTTTTTGAACAGCTGATACATGCATTCCTCCTTTATGAGAAAATGCAGATGCACCCACATAAGGCAAATGTTTGTTTGGTTTTCTATTTAATATTTCATCTAATAGTCTTGAGCACTGTGTTAAATTTTTAATATTTTCTGGTTTAATACTTATTTCGTAGTTATCTGAAAAATCTTTTTTAAAGAAAAAAGTTGGTATTAAAGACATAAGATTTGCATTCCCACATCTCTCCCCTAACCCATTTATTGTGCCTTGTACTTGTCTTACACCTGCTTGTACAGCTACTAAACTATTTGCAACAGCATTTTCAGTATCATTGTGTGCATGAATGCCTAAATTTTTTCCTGGAATATGTTTTGTAACATCTTCAACAATTTTAGATATTTCATGAGGTAAGGTTCCACCGTTTGTATCGCAAAGAACAATCCATCTTGCACCGTTGTCATATGCAGACTTTAAGCATGATAAAGCATATTCAGGATTTGATTTATAGCCATCAAAAAAGTGCTCTGCATCAAACATAAATTCTTTACCAGAGCTCACAATATGTTTTGCGCTTTCACTAATGTTTTCTAAATTCTGCTCATTTGAAATACCTAAAGCGACATCAACATGAAAATCCCATGCCTTGCCAAACAAACAAACTGATGAACTTTTAGAATTTATTAATGACGATAACATTGGGTCGTTATTTGCACTATGTTCTGATTTTTTAGTCATGCCAAATGCAGTAAGATTTGCATTTTTAAAATTTTGGTCTTTGTTAAAAAATTCTGTATCAGTTGGATTAGCTCCTGGCCATCCTCCTTCAATATAATCCACTCCTAAATGATCTAAAGATTTTGCAATCTTTTCCTTTTCATTTAATGAAAAGTCTACTCCTTGAGTTTGGGCTCCATCTCTTAATGTAGTATCAAATATATAGATTTTCTCTTTACTCATTTTAATTTCCACGAGGTTGTACCATCTTTATCCTCAATTAAAATACCCTTATCCAAAAGATCCTGTCTAATTTTATCAGCTAATTCATAATTTTTGTCAGATCTTGCTTTATTTCTTTCTTCAATTTTAGATCTAATTTCATCCTCAGATATATTTATCGAATTTTTTTTGTAACTCATCCATTCCTCTTTAGTATCTGTTAAAAGACCCACAAAGTTACAAGCATGTACAAAAATATTTTTATCTTTGTCCGTTCCAGAAGACGCTTTAGAGTATAAAGAGTGTAAATTTGCAATATAACCCGGTGTGTTTAAATCGTCATAAAGGGGAGATAAGATATCCTCAGAAACTGTAATTTTTTCCTTAACTTCAATATATGTAGAGTACCATTTTGTTAAAGTCTTCTCACACTCTGATATTAACTTGTCATTCCAATCAAGTCCTTGTCTGTAATGACTAGTAATTAATGCTAATCTTAAAACTTGACCATTATATTTTGTTTTAAAGTCTTTTATTTTCAAAATATTACCCTGAGATTTAGCCATTTTTTCATTTGATAAAGTAATAAATCCATTATGAACCCAATAATTTGCGAACGATTTAGTTCCATTTGCACATCTAGATTGTGCTATTTCATTTTCATGGTGTGGAAATATTAAATCTCTGCCACCCCCATGAATATCAAATTCATCACCTAAGTATCTTTTTGACATTGCTGAACACTCTAAATGCCAGCCAGGCCTACCTTTTCCCCAAGGAGAGTCCCATGACGGTTCATCAGCTGTAGATGGTTTCCATAATACAAAATCTTCAGGATTTTTCTTGAATTCAGACACCTCAACTCTTGAGCCTGCAATTAATTCATCTAATTTTTTGTTTGAAAGTTTTCCATAATCCTCAAATTTATTTACTTCAAAGTATACATGATTGTTATTTGAATAAGCATAACCTTGATTTTCCAAATCAGTTATCATATCGACCATTTGATTTATATTATCAGTTGCTTTGGGTTCTTCTGTTGGCTGCTCACACTTTAAATATTTGCAATCATCGTGAAAATTTTCTGTAATTTTTAGAGTTAAATCTTTTATAGAAATTTTTTTATCATTTGATGCTTTAATAATTTTGTCATCTATATCTGTGATGTTTCTAATGTAGTTAACAGAATTAGATCCATATTTTTTTTTTAAAATTTTAAATAGAATATCAAAAACAACTAAAGGTCTTGCATTTCCTATATGTGGATCATCATATACAGTTGGTCCACAAACATACATGCCGACTGATTTTTCATTTTTGGGTATAAATTTATTCTTCTTATTATCGAGGCTATTTGTTAAAAATATATCTTTACCCATACAACTAGGAATATACTTAAATTTTAGATTTGTGAATCTATTTGATTAATTTGGAATTTTGCATACTGGAATTGGTTCCATTTTATGCAAATTTGTTCTTCTTATTGAATTATATTTCTCTCTATTTATAGAGCTTTCATTTTCCATTGCTTCTTCGAGCTCTTTATAACTTAAGCCAAGCTGGCCTTCGTCAGTACGTCCATCATCCCACAAACCATCTGTTGGAGGGGCTTCTATAATTTCTTTTAATATCCCAAGTTCTTTTCCAAGTTCCCACACTTCAGTTTTATTACAATCTGCTATTGGAGAAATATCAACTCCTCCATCACCATATTTTGTATAAAAACCTACACCAAAATCCTCGACTTTATTTCCTGTTCCAACAACTATTCCACTATTTGCAGCAGCAACTTGATATAATGTTGTCATCCTTAGTCTTGCTCTAGAATTCGCCATGCCATGTTCATTACCAAAGTTATTTAGTGTTCCCTCAAATGATTTAAACAAACTATCAAGTTCTAATGTATGACCCTCAACATTGCTAAAATTTTTTTTTAACCATTCTTGATGTGCTAAACTTAAGTCATGTTGTGCTGATTTTTGTTTAATTGGCATAGATAACACTATTGTTTTTAAACCTGTCATTGCACTTAATGTGCTTGATACTGAAGAGTCAATTCCACCTGAAATACCAATTACCAATGACTTGGCCTTATTTGGCATAGAATTAACGTAATTCAAAATCCAGTTTTTTATATGGTCGACTTTGTCTTTTGGATGCATAAGGTAAATATAGAAATAAAATATTATTTTTAAACGGCTAAGATGCCGCTTTAATTGCAGATTTGGAATACAAACTATTCTTTTTTATCTCATCTGAAATTAAAAATGCTAATTCAATAGCTTGATCAGAGTTTAATCTTGGATCACAGTGGGTATGATATCTGCTCGATAAGTCGGTATCAGATATTTTTTTTGCTCCACCTGTGCACTCTGTCACATCTTGACCAGTCATCTCAACATGCAACCCACCAGCGTATGAGCCCTCTGCTTGATGAACTGCAAAAACATTTTTAACTTCCTTAACTACATCATTGAACGGTCTTGTCTTAAATCCCGTTGACGCTTTAATGGTGTTACCATGACAAGGATCACATGACCATAGAACATTTAATCCCTCTTTTTTAATTCCTCTTATTAATTTTGGTAAAAATTTCTCTACATTTTGGTAAAAATTTCTCTACATTTTGATGACCAAATCTAGAAATTAAAGTTATTTTTCCTTTTTCGTTTTTTGGATTAATTGCTTCACAAATTTTAGCAATTTCATCTGGTTTTGACGTTGGTCCACATTTAATACCAATAGGGTTTTCTATCCCTCTACAAAACTCAACGTGTCCACCATCTAATTGTCTTGTTCTATCACCAATCCATACAAAGTGAGCAGAAGTATCATGATACTCACCGGTCGTAGAATCTACTCTTGTCATGCTTTCCTCAAATGGTAAATGAAGAGCTTCATGGGATGTCCAGAAGTTAACTGTATATAGCCTGTTATTAAAATCTGATGTAATTCCACACGCTTCCATAAAAGCTAATGCATCAGCAATTTTATCTTCTAATTCTTTAAATTTTTTCGATTGTGGGCTCTTCTTAATGTAATCTAAATTCCATAGGTGAACTTTATTTAAATCAGCAAATCCACCTTTTGAAAAAGCACGTAAAAGATTTAATGTTGATGCTGATTGAGAATATGCTTTAAATAATCTCTTTGGATCAGGTCTTCTAGCTTTCTCATTAAAGTCAATTGCATTGATGTTGTCACCTAAATAGCTCGGTAATTCTTTATCACCCTGTTTTTCAGTAGGAGCACTTCTAGGTTTTGAAAACTGCCCAGCAATTCTCCCAAGTTTCACTACCGGTAATGATGCAGAATAAGTTAAAACTAAAGACATCTGAAGTATGACTTTAAACGTATCTCTAATATTATCTGGATGAAATTCCGCAAAACTCTCTGCACAATCTCCTCCCTGTAAAAGAAAAGCTTTACCATCAACGACTTCTGATAATTGATTTTTTAAATGTCGTGTTTCACCTGCAAAAACTAAAGGTGGAAAAGTTTTTAACTTGTTTAGAACAACGTCTAATTCCTTTTCATCATCATATATAGGTTGATGTTTTACAGGATATTTTCTCCAGCTATTTATTTTCCAATTTTTCATTTCAACTTGAAATTGTTTTAACAGACTTTACTAATTATTCAACAGTGACTGATTTAGCAAGATTTCTAGGTTTATCAATATCAAAACCTTTATCTAAAGCAGAGTAATAGGCTAATTTTTGTAAAGGGATTGTAGTTAAAAAAGGAAGTAGTTCGTCAGATATATTTTCAACTTCAATTTGCTCCCAAATATTTTCAGAAAAAATTTCATCAGTGCTCTTATTGGTTATAAGTAATACCTTGGCACCTCTTGATATAACTTCTTGCATGTTTGAAATAGTTTTTTTGTAATGTTCATCTCTTGGTGCAATTACAACGACTGGCATACCTTCCTCTATAAGTGCTAGCGGACCATGTTTCATTTCACCAGCTGGATACCCTTCAGCGTGTACGTAAGCAAGTTCTTTTAGTTTTAGAGCGCCTTCAAGAGCAATTGGATACGAATAACCTCTTCCTAAAAACATTGATCCTTTGGAATTAGCAAAATCTTTTCCCAAATTGTGGATTTTGTTATCTGTATTTAATGTTTCTTTTGCGCATTTAGAAAGCAGTAACAGATCTTTTATTTTATTTTGATAAGTTTTGTTTGAAATTGTTTTTTGTTCGTAAGAAATCTTTGTACAAAGCAAGTATAGCACAAGCATTTGACCTAAAAAGGCTTTAGTGGAGGCAACACCAATTTCTGGTCCACAATGAATTGGCAAGACTAAATCTGCATCTCTTGCAATTGAACTTTCAACAACATTTACAATCGCGCAGGTTTTAACCTCGTTTTTCTTGCACAAATCAAGCGCTGCAAATGTATCTGCTGTCTCTCCGGATTGAGAAACAAATATATACAGAGCGTTTTGTTTAAACTTTATTTTTCTGTATCTGAATTCAGATGCTATATCTACAGAAACATCCATATTTGTATTCTGTTCAAACCAATATTTTGCAACTAAGCAAGAATGATAAGCAGTACCGCATCCTATTAGTACAACTGAAGAGATATCAGTTATTTTCCATGGAAAATTATAAATATTTATTTCATTATTATGTTTATCTATATATTCATTTATGCAATTTTTAATTGTTACTGGTTGTTCGTCTATTTCTTTTGCCATAAAATATTTGTATTGACCTTTTTCATAGTTTTGCTCATCTTTTGATAGGTTTAAAACTTCTTTATTTGTTTTAATTCCATCTGAATCAAAAAATTCAACCTGATCTTTTTTTAAAATACAAAACTCACCATCATTTAAATATGAAATCTTATTTGTCATTGATTTAAGAGCGTAAGAATCTGATCCTAAATAGTGTTCATCAGGACCGTAGCCTACAGCTAAAGGGGACCCTCTTCTTGCGCCAATAATTAAATCTGGTTGATCTTTAAAAATGATACCTAATGCAAAACTTCCATGTAATTTCTTAAGAACCTTAATAATTGTATCTTTGAGATTATTTTTTTTTAAATAATCAGTTACTAAGTGAACTATTACCTCAGTATCTGTTTGCGATTTAAATTTATAACCTTTTTTTTCTAATATTTTTTTAAGAATAGTGGAATTTTCAATAATACCATTGTGTACGACTGAAACATTTTCAGAGGAATGAGGATGAGCATTAATTGTACTTGGTTTTCCATGAGTTGCCCATCTGACGTGACCAATGCCTATTGTGCCTGATAAGTTTATTTGATTAACATTTTTTTCTAATTCATTTACCCTTCCTTCACACTTTACTTCATTAATATTATTTTCAGATATTGTTGCTATGCCTGCAGAATCATACCCTCTATATTCAAGTTTTTTCAATGATCCTATAATTCTAGAGGTGACCTCTTTAGAGCTTGTTATACCTACTATCCCACACATTTATTTTTTTCTTTTATAATTTTTAATTGTTATTTGATTTGATCTAGTTAAAGCAAGACTTTTTGGCAATACATCTTTTGTTATAACAGAACTCGCACCAACAATACTGCTTTTATTAATTGTGACTGGCGCAACTAATGAAGAATTAGAACCGATAAATACTCCATCTTTGATATTTGTTTTACTTTTCTTAACCCCATCATAATTACATGTAATCGTACCAGCTCCGATATTAACATTTTTACCAATAGTTGTGTCTCCTATATATGAAAGATGATTTACTTTAGAATTTTTGCCTATATTGCTTTTTTTAATTTCAACAAAGTTTCCAATTTTTGAACCTCTTTGAATTGTTACCTCAGGTCTAATTCTTGCATATGGTCCAATTTCAACATTATTCTCAACAATAACACCTTCAAGATGGGAAAATGATTTTACTATAACATTGTTTCCAATTTTAACTTTTTTAGAAAATACAACATAAGGTTCTATTGTTACATTTTTACCAATAACAGTTTCTTTAGAAAAAAAAATTGTTTCAGGAGCTATCATTTTAATACCTTTGTTTAAAAACTTTTCTCTAAGTTTATTTTGATCAATTTGTAAATTTTTCTGAGGCATATAAACATTGTATATATTTGAGAATTGTTTTAATTAATTCACAATATATTTCTTAAAAAAACTTAATTTATGCAAAAACTTACAATTCTTTTTGATTTAGACGGAACTCTTGTAGATTCAGCTCCAGATTTAATGAACGCACACAATCATGTGATGAGAAAATTTGGGTTTGAAACAAAAACAACTGAAGATATTAGAAATCTTGCTGGTAAAGGTGCATCAGTAATGATT
>LUMT01003086.1_pt1 | contig 10466 bp, 11 predicted proteins | sample 729741 | NCBI WGS metagenome assembly LUMT01 (sample SAMN03860299, study PRJNA289734) | marine metagenome | biome: seawater column; feature: ocean; material: water; isolation source: Red Sea water column Station 192 - depth 50m | place: Saudi Arabia: Red Sea | collected 2011-10-15 | depth 50 m | reverse complement strand
AATTTCTGCTCCTGCTAATAATTCTGATAAAGTTTGTGGGATATTTTCTTTTACAACTACGTAAGTCAAAATCATTGACGCACCAATTACCAACGCAACGGACGCCGATGAGCGTGCACTGTCTACAAATAACTGATAGAGTGACTTAACTGTCAATGCGCGGTAGAAACCAGCTGCCAGAATAAAAGCATACAGAGCTGCTATTGCTGCCGCCTCTGTCGGTGAAGTTACACCACTATATATGCAAGTTAAGAGTATCACAGGCATTAAAAGCGCAGGAAACGATTTTAAAGTAATTAATGGTAATTTCTTTATTGGTACTGGCTCTTCTTTTCCAAAATCCCGACGATAGGAAATCAAAGTATTCATACCAATAAGAACTGCACCCATAATCAAACCTGGCAATATACCTGCCAAGAACAAAGACCCAATCGATGTGTTAGAAACGAGAGCATATAATACCATCGGAATAGAGGGTGGAATGATCGGTCCAATCGTGGCCGTTGCAGCTGTAATTGCAGCTGCGTACCCTCTTGAGTAGCTCCCACTTTTTACCATCATTTCTATAACTAATTTTCCTATGCCGGCTGCATCAGCAACTGCAGAACCAGACATGCCAGAAAATATTAGTGAGGCCATGACATTCACATGACCCAAACCACCTCTAAATCTTCCCACCACAGCCACACAAAAACTGAGTAACCGATCTGAAATGGAACCTGCATTCATTATATTTGCAGTTACAATAAAAAGAGGAACTGCCAATAAAAGAAAGCCATCAAAAAGCCTTTGCACCATCGTTTCTCCCGCTATAGCGAGATCCTGACCAGCAACACCCAGATAAACGATAATTCCTGATAGAATTGCATAGGCAACAGGTGCGCCCAAAGCTGCCATAGAAAATAGTACAAAAATACCAGCTAATATCTCAAGACTCATTGAGCTCTTCCTTTTGAGTCTTTGAAAGCTCTTCTATAGCCCCTTTTGGAGCTCCATTTTTGGAAACATCATAACAAATCCAAGCATAGCGTAAGATTACGACAATCATCAATGTAATATAAGACGCAAACAACCATTTAATTGGTATTTTATCTCCTGTTATAGGAATTTTTAAAGTTTGGATTTTCTTTAATTCCATCAGGCGGCTACCAAATATTGCCTCCCAAGTGGGTAAAAACGACCAAAGTAAAACAAAAATCATTATGAGTGAAATTATGATCATCGCTACTTTTCTTAAATGGTCAGGGAAAGCTAAATAAAGGATATCGAATGTCACATGATCACGTTCTTTAACTATAAAAGCGCAACCAAAAAAGATCAGCCATACCCAAAGAAGTGATATGAGATTTATTGTCCAGCCGATTGGTTCGACGGACGACATCCAATTTGATACCGACTCAATCGGCATCAGCCAAGCTATCTTTGAAATATAACGAGCAAAAATTTGCAGCAGAAAAATAATAAAAATCGCCGCCAAAATAATGGCGGCGATAAATTCAGATCCGCGAGTGAGCCGGTTTGCAAATTTTTGCATATTTGACTCCCTCACAGTATGCGTCAGAGTTTAGTTACCAAGCGCGTTGATTTTTTCCAATACACCGTCTGGCCAACTTGCTGCAAACTCACTTCCAACATATTGCGCCTGAACGTGAGTTCGGAAAGCATCAAGATCCGGAGTGTATATTTCAACTCCTTGGCTTCTAATAAAATCTGCCAAATTGTTCTCTTTGTCTAGCTGCTTCAGACGTCCCCATGCTGATGCTGCATCAGCGGCGCGCTGAACTGTCATTTGCTGCTCAGGCGATAAGCTATCCCATGTCGCTTTGGAAAATGCCACATAGTTTAGGTCTACTAAATGCGATGTAAGAGCAATTTGTTTTGTCACTTCGTAAAACTTAGCGTCTACTACCGTAGGTAAAGGATTATCTTGTCCATCAACAGCTCCAGTGGATAGTGCTGTGTACACTTCTGTAAACGCAAAAGGTGTAGGCGAAGCTCCTAGAGCGGAACCAAGAAACTGCCACGCATCTGTACCTGGCATCCTTAGGTTAACACCAGCTAAGTCTGCCGGTGTTTGCACATCAACCTCATCTCGAGTTTGGCGCAAATTCACATGTCTCCGTCCAAGGTACATAACAGAGAGTAGTTTTACTCCCAATTCGTCCTCTACAGTTTTCTTGAATGGATCCATTAGTGGATCATTGAAAACGCGGACCTGATGAGCTGCATCCTGATGGACATAGCCAGTAGCAAAAATTGAGAACTCTGGGAAAAACTGTGCCAGTTCTTGCGCAGAAGCGATTGACATAGTCAAATTCCCACGGCTTATGGCTTCAAGCTCTGTTCCCTGAGCAAACAAAGTAGCATTATACCCAGGCGGATAATCTGCAAAGCCCGCAACCATAGGCGCAAACACTTTTGCCATAGCGGCCGATCTCATATCAGCAACTGTAGTCGCTGTCGTACCTGCAAGCATGCTTGCTGCAGCTATCGTACTCAAAACCGAACGGCGAGTTAATTTAGTAATCATTAATTAGTCCTCCCAATATACAAATGTGCCCTACTAGCACCTAATTACTCGTTATCATATTTTTTAAATTTTGCAATATTTAATATAAAATATATGATATTTTTTAAGTACACCAATCCGCTATTAACAACGAATCTCCTCTCAAGTCTCTACTTTTACAGATTGCTGAGTCAATGCTGATTTCTGAATTGCCTCAATAACTTGTAGAGTCCTAAAACCCTCACGGCCAGAAACTAATGGTTTTTCATTATTTTTTACCACATTCAGAAAATGTCTAAGTTGATTTTGAAGTGGATCGGCTGGCTCATAGGAAACTGAAGCTGAAGTTATTGGTTTCCACCAATCGCGTTTCTCTTTATGCGTCCAGACTGTTAAATCTGGAATAGAAAGTGAACCGTGCGTTCCACCAATCACATAACAACTTTCGGAAGTTGATGGATAAATTGGATTTTCCTTTGAAGTCATTTCCCAACTCCAAGGGGCAACTATAGAGTCGGAAACAGTTATCGTGCCAATTGCTCCATTTTCAAATTTCAAAAGTGCTGCCGCCAGATCCTCATTTTCAAATCCACGAATAGACGGTGAGCATTGTGCTTGTACACTTTCTACTTGACCACACAAATGCCTAATAAGATCTATATCATGAACAAGATTTACAGAAATTGGACCAGCCCCTTTTTGTTTTCTCCAGGGAGCTATTTCAAAGTAGTCATCAGACTTATAAAACCAACAATTAGCATGAATTGCTCTTATTTGGCCAATCTCACCAGAAAGAATGATTTCACGGGCCTTCTGAATTATTGGATTGTGCCGTCTGTGGTGACCGACAAGTACTGGAATTTCAAAGTGCTCAGATGCCTCAACTAGCGCACGGGCTTCTTCGGAGGAAGTCGCTATTGGCTTTTCGAGCATTATTGGACACTTTTTATTTAGGCAATACATAGCATGCTCTGCATGCATCGGCGTTGGCGTGGCCAATATAACACCGTCTGGTAATTCCTTTAGGAACATATCTTCTAAAGAAGGATATATCGGTAAATTGTTTTTGTTTGAATAATTTACCGCGTCTTCGCTTGGATCAACAATTGCAATAAGATCAATGTCATCTTCTTTGACTATTGCATCAGCATGACGCTTACCTACAAGTCCCAGGCCTGCAATAACCAATTTTATAGTGTCACTCATTTGCTTATTATCTTTAGCTCTGAGATCACATTTTGCTATTGCGCAAAATCCAAATCTCCGAACAAAACTCCCAAAACTCCCAGACTCATTGGTAAGCAAAAAAATTGAGGATTGCAATATTATATGGTATTTTTGGTTTATACATATATTTATAAAACTTGAAAAAAAATTTCTCTCTGCCTAATCATAAGAGAAAAAAAAAATTATATGGTATATTTGGTAATGGAAAAACAATTAAGCACAGTTGGCTCGTCTACTTATGAGAAAATAAAACACGATATTATTTTTGGCGAACTTGCTCCTGGATCAAAGCTAAAGCTCGAAGTCATAAAAACTAAATACGAAGCCAGTGTTTCAACGCTAAGAGAGACATTAAACAGACTCGCAAGCGAAGGATTTGTCCTGGCGGAAGAGCAAAGAGGCTTTTTTGTAACAAAGGTATCTAGGGAGGATTTAACGGAAGTTGCTAAACTTAGAGTACTCTTAGAATGTCATGCACTTAAAACCTCTGTGGAAAATGGAGATGCTGATTGGGAAGGTAACTTGGTTGCAGCTCACCATAAATTACAGTTGATGGAGAAAAAAATGATTTCCGGAGACAGCTCGGAAAAGGAGACTTGGAAGCGCTATGATTGGGAATTTCATTTAGCTGTTATACAGGCTTGTAATTCAAGAAACCTACTGGAATTACACTCTACTCTTTACGATAAGTATCTCAGATATCAAATGTTGGTTCTTACTTTCCGGGGAGATGAAGCCGCACAGGAACATCACAAAATTTTTCAAGCCGCTTTAGATAGAAATGCATCTGGTGCTGCAGATATATTGGAAGAACACATATTAAATGGTTTGGAGCATACTTTGGCGGCAATGTAACTACTGCTTATCCGATAGATTTAGGAACCAAGATAAACAAAAACAAAAACAAAGGCCGCTAAGGCAAGCAAAACATATACTGCGATTTCGCCGCCTATCCTAGCATCGGACTTTTTCTTATTTCTATCTTCCTTCATTTTTGAAATGATAGCGTTTTAAGTCACCATTTCCAGAAGATTAAAAAATGGCCCTAGTCTCTTTCTAACTGTTCAATGCGATCAATGAGATAATCTAGTTTTTCATGATAGCCCTCATCATACTCTTCATGATGACCAAGACTAGCAAACATTTCCACAATTATAATAAGAGTTAATATCACTACACATACCGTTATAATGGTAACCATCACTTTTAAATATGTATCCATTTAAATAGGCTCCCGCCTTTTAAGATCAGTATTAAGAGGATTTTCCTTCTATAATTCTTGGACCTTCTAACAAACTCATTTTACAACCTTTTGCCATCTCACGAATTTCATCTTTCATTAAACCCATTATTTTATTTGCCGTTTCTTCGTCTGAAAATTTGGAAACAGTAAAAATTTCGGTTGGAGACTTTTCAAAAACTTCACCCGAAACTTGTCCTGCGGCTAGGTTTCTGGGCATCATAGTTGACTCAATATAAGAAGTAATCATCTTTAACTGAATCTCACTGACTGCCTTTACATGAACTACGCGGCAATACAAAACTTGATCTCATCCAATTTAAGTTGTTCGTTATTTACCAAATTCTTCCAGAAGTTTACAATATCCAATTTGACTTTTCTTAAAGCTAGAAAGTCTAAAAAATTCATTTGGCGCATGTATTTTTTCGTCATCTAAGCCAAAAGCAAACATGGTTGCATGAATACCCAACTCTGACAATAAGGTAGACATCACTGGAATAGATCCTCCAACTCGGGTCTCCAATGGCTCCTTTCCGTATAAATCGTGCAAAACTCGGCCAGCTATTTGACTGGAGTTATGGCCTCTTGGGACCAGAAATGGATCAGCATCACCAGCAAGTTTCTTCCATGCATGATGATTGCCTTGTGCTTTTTTATTAAATCAAATATTCTTTCAGGCTTCTGGTTAGCAACAAGCCTACACGTGATTTTTGCGTGAGCTTGAGAAGGCAATACTGTTTTAGAGCCTCCACCTTGATATCCGCCCCATATCCCATTCAGCTCTAAAGTTGGACGTGCCCAAAGTCTTTCTTGAACAGTATAACCCTTCTCCCCAAAAGTTTCCGGAACACCTAATTGTTCTGCATAGTCGTTTTCATCAAAGGGAAGCTTAGCAAACATTTCCTTTTCTTCATCCGATAATTCGATAACATCATCATAAAACCCATCTATTGTTATTCTACCATCGAGATCTTTCATTGATGCTATTAAATGTGACAATGCGTGTATTGGGTTGGCTATACCACCGCCATGAGTTCCTGAATGTTGATCGCCACTCGCTCCAGTTACCGTAATCTCACACCCGACTAACCCTCGTAAGGCATAAACCAAACTCGGCTGATCCTCAGACCACTGTCCGCCATCAGATGAAAATATCATATCTGCTTTCAATAGTTCTATATTGTCTTTTATAAATGGACCAATCGTGGGCGAGCCAATTTCTTCCTGTCCTTCATAAAAAAATTTAACATTTACAGGCAGCTTTCCATCACTAGAGAGCAGGGCTTCAATTGCCAAAATAGGTGCTAACATATTTCCTTTATCATCTGACGCACCACGACCATAAATTTTCCCATCCTCAACAAGTGGTTCAAAAGGTGGACTATCCCAAAGCTCATATGGATCCGCTGGCTGAACATCGAAATGTCCATAGATTAGTATAGTTGGTTTATTTTCCCCAGCATTTAACCAGTCGCCATAAACAACAGGATGCGTTTGTGTTTTCATTAAACGAGCATTGGAAATGCCTATTGACTGCAACTTAGATGCGACCCATTCACCTGCTTTAACAACATCCTCAAAATGTTCATCTGCAGCTGATACTGATGGAATCGATATGAATGATCTCAACTCCTCCACAAAACGGTCTTGATTTTTTTCAAGATAGGAATCCCACGCCATAACTTACCCCCGAACGATATTTACATATTGCCAGTGCCTAGATTGAACTCAAATTCTTAAACTAAGCAAGTACAAAAGGAAAAGCATTGAAGGCTTATTAACTTTTAACAATACTGTGCTTGATGTACTAATACACTGGAATAGTTGCGATTTTGGAAAATAGTGAGCATGGATATTTTGTTAAAAAACTTGAAAGTAATTATCTCTGCCGGTGGCTCGGGTATTGGAAAAGCGATCTTGGAAAGCTTCCATACACAGGGGGCAAAAATTGCAACCTGTGATATTAACCCACACTTGGTTAAAACTTTAAAAGACGATTATCCTGATATTTACGCAGAAGTTGTAGACGTTTCAGATGAGCATGCAGTTCAGTCATTCTGTTCGAATGCGTTGGAGAAATTAGGAGGCCTTGACTGTCTAATCAACAATGTAGGAATAGCTGGACCGACCAGTAAAATTGAAGAAATTGACACTGCAGACTGGGCAGAATGCTTAAATATCTGCTTAACTAGTCAATTTTTATTAATAAAAAATTGTGTCCCAAAACTTCGGCTCAGCGAAAACGCATCAATAATAAACCTATCCTCTGCTGCAGGTAAGATGGGCTTTGCCCTTCGTTCACCTTACGCTGCGGCCAAATGGGGAGTTATTGGTTTAACAAAGTCACTTGCCATTGAATTAGGTGAGGCCAACATAAGGGTTAACGCTATCTTGCCCGGTTTAGTTAAAGGTGAAAGGCAGAAAAATGTTTTGATGGCAAAAGCACAACGCTTAGGGAAAAGCTTTGCTGAGCCAAAAATCTTAATTCTCTTTTTTTCCAATAGCTTTCAAGTTTTCAAACTTCTGTCCAGTTATAGATTCAAATTCCGTTTCATCCCAGAAACCAATTAATATACCTGACTTAGTCGCTTTTTTTTGCGAGTCTAACAATTCCTCAGTTGCAGTAATTCTGGAATGATGACGCATTGCCCAAGACTCAAGCGCCATCTCCAGACGAGACCTTGCTTCTCGATGCATCTTTTTTGTTGAACCAGCGATGTTTATAAGTTCGCCTGGATCTGAATATAAATCAAACAGAATAGGTTCAAATCCTTCACATCTTATATATTTCCACCGACCATCAAATATCATTTTAGTGTGCGCTAAATCTTGTGGCTGATCAAGCTCCTTTGCCATTTCAGACCAATGGTAATCATGTTCACTGATAACATAATTTCGGGAAAAGCCCGCCGTCCCAGTCAAAATGGGAGTTAAATCACGGCCCTCAATTATATGCGGCTTGGGTTCACATCCAAAAAAATTTAAAATGGTTGGGGCTAAATCAATCATTTCCACAAGTTCAGTTTTTACAGTACCCCTAGATTTATCTGAAACTTTTCGTGGATCATGTATAATTAAAGGAACCTTTACAGCCATTTCATGATAAAAATCCTTATCTCCCATCCAGTGATCACCAAGATAATCGCCGTGATCAGATGAAAAATTAATAATCGTATTTTCACTTAAATTGGACTTTTCCATCCACTGAAATAATCTACCTAAGTTGTCATCTAAATGCTTTATTAAGCCCATATAAGCCGGTATCACATGCTCTCGCACTTCATCTCTAGAAAAACATTTTGAAACCCTTGCATTTTGATAAGCACGAAGTAACGGATGATTGGTCTGCTTTTCTTTATCGGAACGAATTGGGTTATTGATATCCTCTTCTGAATACATTTCATGATAGGGAGAAGGAACAATATATGGCCAATGCGGTTTTATATAGGATAAATGGCACAGCCAAGGCTGATCACTTTCACGAGCTTGAGCCATGAAATCCATAGCCCTATTTGTCATATAAGCAGTTTCAGAATGCTCCTCCGGAATGTTTGCTGGCAATCTTGAATTTTTCAAAAGCCAGCCAGATAACAAATCTCCATTTTCATCCAACCCAGAATTAGCAAAATCACCCCATGGATTATCTGAAATATATCCGTTTTCTGCTAAATAATCATCATAGGAAGACCATCGCTGGCGAGCACTATTTGGATGCAAACCATCGTCCCGTTCAAAAGGCACAAACCCACATTCAGAAACACGAACTCCAATTTCACTACTCGGATCAATTCCAAGCCAAGCCATTCCCTCAGCATCGACAACCATATGCGTTTTCCCAACTAAAACAGACTGTATGCCGTTTTCTTTGAGATGGTCACCAATAGTACGCTCCCCAACCCTGAGTGGCATTGAGTTCCAGGTGGAACCGTGGCTTCTAACATACCGGCCGGTGTATGCCGACATTCTAGATGGCCCACAAACTGGTGATTGGACATATGCGTTACTAAATTGAACTCCCCGGCTAGCCAGGGCGTCTATATTTGGCGTATGCAAATTTGAGTGACCATAACAACTCAGATAATCATATCTAAGCTGATCAGCCATAATCCATAAAACGTTAGGAGGAGAAGTCATAATTCGTCACCATTAAAATCAATGAGCCTGACCATCAAACAGATAAAGAGTTCCGTCACTGATGACATCAACCTAAGTTGTCCTTAAATTTTTTTAAACATGCTTATTTCTTAAGCTTCATTGTTTAATTTAGCCTAGTTTTAGAACTTTTAAAAGTGGAGCAAAGCTTGAACTAAGGATCTCATTATCTTTCGAGAAATTATAAGATAGCACCAAAAATCTAAGTTTTTTTCTCTATTTGTCCTTATAATTAAATCTTAGCCTTAAACGGATAATCTCCCTATTGCGTTTTTTTACTTTAGCAGGGCCATGAACAATTTAATCAAATCGTTATGGCTCTGTGATTTTTTTATAAATCTAAAGACCAAGACATGTATTACTTTCAAAAGGTTAGAGTGATCCAAAAGGAGTAGGCCAACGTATCTTTTGTAACAAAAGGATATCGCCATGCTCAAACCTTACTTAAAACCATACTTAATTGGTTACGTTAATGAACATTACGAGGACGTCGACGACCAGTTAGTATTTGCTTATGATGAGGCTCACGCAACCAAAATTGTGCTTGAGACTTTTAAAGATGCTAAGTTTGTTTTCCAATCTCGCCCGGTAGTAGAACAAGCCAGCGCTGCTTGATCAAAAAGAGATAAAGAGTTCTATATCTTCCTAGAGTTGATGTTTCGGATCAACAAATGTAATCTGACTGTGCATTTCTTTGGCAAGTATTGAAACATGTTAAAAACATTAGCTTTCTCCTCATTATTAATAATTCTTTGCTCTTGTGGAACTACTAAAGGAGTTTTAGACGGAGCTGGTTCAGTTCTTGAAGGATTGGCTTCTGATGTACGAAGTGTTGGTGACTATCTGAATTAGTTTTTCAAAAGAGTTAAGGAAAAATAACTGCACAGATACAAAACCCATCACTGGAGAATGTGAAATATAAATGTATCCATTTATAAGGATGGCAAAAGAGCGAGTCGTAAACAGATCTAAACAGAGTATTTCTGTAGGTGAGATACACGAGTCGTACCACATTTGTTGGCCATGGGATCTTGATTTCTGGTTTGAACTAAATAATGGGCGTGCGCTGACATTATATGACTTAGGCCGTATCCCGTTTTCAGGCAGATCGGGCTTTAGCAAGGTCATTTTGAAAAATAAATGGTCGATGACAATGGCTGGTGCAAATGTGCGATACCGAAAACGTTTACGAGCCTTTGAGCGAATAAGAATGCAAACCAGAACAGTTTGCTGGGACGAAAGGTTCTTATATATTGAGCAAAGTATGTGGAATACAAAAAAAGAGTGTGCTGGCCATATTGTCTACAGAGCTGCGTTTGTAGGAGCAGACGGTATCAT
>LUMT01002518.1_pt1 | contig 10476 bp, 8 predicted proteins | sample 729741 | NCBI WGS metagenome assembly LUMT01 (sample SAMN03860299, study PRJNA289734) | marine metagenome | biome: seawater column; feature: ocean; material: water; isolation source: Red Sea water column Station 192 - depth 50m | place: Saudi Arabia: Red Sea | collected 2011-10-15 | depth 50 m | reverse complement strand
AAAAAGACTTTCTAATAATCATTACTTAAAAAGTTCTGATGAAATGATAGAATTGTTCAAAGATCTTCCAGAGGCACTTGAAAATAATTTTAGTCTTCCGTACAGATGCAATTATAGACCATTACCATCAAAGCCAATTTTGCCAAATATTTCAGATAATAATATTGATACAAACCAAGCACTACTAAATGAATCCTTAAATGGTCTTAAAGAAAAATTTGAAAAAATTTTCAATATAAATGAAACTGAATTTAATACTAATGATGATTATAAAAAATATAAAATAAGATTAGATCATGAAATTAGCATTATAACCAAAATGAATTATTCTGGTTATTTTTTAATAGTTTCAGATTATATTAAATGGGCAAAAAATAATAATATTCCAGTTGGACCAGGAAGAGGGTCTGGAGCAGGATCTTTAGTTGCCTGGTGTCTTTCAATTACGGATATCGACCCAATTAAGTTTAATTTGATTTTTGAGAGATTTTTAAATCCAGATAGAATTTCAATGCCAGATTTTGATATAGATTTTTGTGAGGAAAAAAGAGATCTAGTCTTTGAATACTTAACAACAAAATATTCTAACAGCGTAGCTCATATAATTACTTTTGGTAAACTAAAAGCAAGAATGGTCATCAGAGATGTAGGTAGAGTATTAGGATTGCCCTATGGTTTTATAGATAGCATTTGTAAAATGATCCCATTTGATCCCTCAAGACCATTAAATTTACAGGAATGTATTAATGTCGAGCCAAGACTTCAAAAATTAATACAGGATGATAAGAGAGTTAGTAGACTTATAGAATTATCACTAAAATTAGAAGGCTTGAATAGAAACGTTGCAACGCATGCAGCGGGCGTTGTTATAGCAGATAAAAAATTAACTGAAACTACACCATTATATAAAGATTCTGCATCAGACCTACTATTACCTTCTACACAATTTGACATGTATTCCGCAGAAAATGCTGGATTAGTAAAATTTGATTTTTTAGGTTTAAAAACTTTAACAGTAATAGATAAAACGCAAAAACTAGTTAATGAAAAGGATCCAAATTTTAAAATAGATAAAATTAATTACGAAGATCAAAAAGTATACGATTTATTATCTAGTGGAAAAACGGTTGGGCTATTTCAGCTTGAAAGTTCAGGTATGAAAGATGCTTTAATGCATATGAAGCCAAATAGATTAGAAGATATTATTGCCTTAGTTGCTCTTTATAGGCCAGGACCAATGAGCAACATACCAATCTATAATGATTGCAAACATGGACTTAAAGAACCTGATTATCTTCATCCAAAATTAGAAGAAATTTTAAAACCAACTTATGGAGTAATAATATATCAAGAACAAGTTATGCAAATAGCACAGGCTTTATCTGGTTTTACAGCTGGTGAAGCAGATATTTTAAGACGAGCAATGGGAAAAAAGAAAAGAGCTGAGCTTGAAAAACAAAAACAAAGATTTGTAGAAGGAGCATTCAAAAATGGCATAAGCAAAGACATTGCTGCAGGCATTTTTCTTAAAATAGAACCTTTTGCCGAGTATGGGTTTAACAAAAGTCACGCAGCAGCATATGCAGTAATTGCCTACCAAACAGCATATTTAAAAACATATTATTCCCATGAGTTTTTTGCAGCATCAATGTCAATGGAATTATCAAATCAAAAAAAATTAAGTGAATTTTACGAGGAATTAAAAAGATTAAATATTGAAATTGTTAGACCAGATATAAATAAATGTTTTTCAGATTTCACATCAAACGGTAAACAGTTTTTTTATGCGCTTGGCGCAATCAAAAACGTTGGCTATGATGCAATTTCAAATATAGTTAAAGAAAGAGAAACCAATGGAGAGTATAAAAACTTATCTGATTTTATAAAAAGAGTTGATCCTAAGGATATAAACAAACTTCAGTTAGAAGGTTTAGTTAGAGCAGGTGCCTTTGATAATTTAAATGATAATAGACAATCAATTTATAATTATATTCCAAATATTATATTAAAATCAAAAAATAATTTTGAAAATAAACAAGTTAATCAATTTGATTTGTTCGACGATAAACTAAGTAATGAAGAAAATATTCTTGATGATATTGAAGATTGGAATATTGATATTAGACTTACAAAAGAGTTTGAGACATTAGGTTTTTACATTTCTGATCATCCTTTAAATCAATATAAATCTATATTCGATCAATACAATATTGTAAGTTATGATAATTTCCAAAATGATGAAAAATTGTTAAGTTCCAATATTGCTTGCACGGTCTTAAAAGTACAAGAAAAAAAAACACAAAAAGGAACATCTTATGCAATAATTAAATTTTCAGACTTGAATAGTGTTTTTGAATTATTTGTTTTTTCAGATATTTTTGAAACTAACCGTGAAATTTTAATTGAGGGAAATTCTCTGATGTTAACTTTAATGAAAAATTATATTGATGAAAAAAAAACACAAAAAAAAATTAATGTTAAAAAAATTATTACATTAAAAGAAGTAATTAATAAGCCAATTGATTTATTAAAACTTAAATTTAATGATTTATCTGAATTGCAGAAAATTAAATACCTGAAAAAAGACGGAGGCAAAACATCAATTAAATTCGAACTGCAGAATAAACAAAATAAGTTAGTTTTTGATTTAAAAGATAAAAGGAAAATTGACCTAAAGCAGCTAAATTCACTAAAAATCAAGGAAAATTTAATACTAGATTAAAAATAATTCTTGAAATTATATCGTAAAATTGTATTTAGTTCACAAATTAACACGCACACAATTTTTGGTTTTACACCTCCGGTCCCTTTGGGGCAATAATTGTGGTGGCATAACCGGGAATAAATATGAAAATACCTAATCTAACAATCGAACAACTATTAGAAGCTGGCGTTCATCTTGGCCACAAAACATTAAGATGGAACCCAAAAATGAAAAAATATATTTTTGGGAAAAGAGACTCAATACATATAATTGATTTAACACAAACATTAGAGTTAACTAATGTTGCATTAGAAAAAGTATACTCAACAATTTCAAATGGTGGAAAAATACTTTTTATATCAACAAAGAAACAAGCTTCTGAAGCTATTGCAGAATTAGCTAATGATACTAATCAATATTATGTAAATTATAGATGGCTTGGTGGTATGTTAACAAACTGGGGAACTATTTCTAATTCCATAAAGAAATTAAATAAAATTAATTTAGATCTTTCATCTGAAAATAGAGGTTTTACTAAAAAAGAACTTCTTAAAATGAGTAGTCAAAGAGATAAGTTACAAAGATCTTTAGGTGGAATAGCTGAAATGAAAAAGGTTCCTGATCTTGTTTTTATCATAGATACTAATTACGAGTCCCTAGCAATTAAAGAGTCTATTAAGTTGGGAATTCCAATTGTAGCAATATTAGATACCAATTCAAATCCTGATGGAATTGATTTCCCAATTCCAGGAAATGACGATGCAAGAAGATCTATTGACCTTTATTGCAATTTATTAAAAGAAACTATTAATAATGCAAAAAAAGATAAATCATCAAAAGAAAATAAAAATATAATACTAAATTAATAATTTAAAAAAAATAATAAAAATGAGTGATATTGAGAATATTAAAAAATTGAGGCAATCAACAGGTGCAGGATTTAAAGATTGTAATTCTGCGTTAAAAGAATCCAACGGTGATCTAGATAAGGCTGCTGAAATCCTAAGAGTTAAAGGTATTGCAAAAGCATCAAAAAAAATGTCAAGAGATGCTAAAGAAGGAGTTATAGTAGTAAGTGGTGACTCCAAAAAAACCTCACTAATTGAAGTTAATTGTGAAACTGACTTTGTTGCCAAAAATGATGATTTCCTAAATTTTGTAAAAGAATTAAGTGAAATAAATAATCAATGTTCATCAGATAAAGATGAATTAAATAAATCATCTATGGCTAATGGAAAAACTGTTGAAGAAAATTTAGTTGCCCTAATTGCAAAAATAGGTGAAAAAATTACAATTGGAAAAACATCTACAATAGAAAATTCAAATTCACAGAATTTTATTTATCAACATTCAGTAATAAAAGATAATGTTTCGAAATTAGGTGTTGTTGTTTCTATTGAAACTTCCGAAGATAATGATCGAATAAAAAATTTTGGCAAACAGCTCTCAATGCATATTGCCGCATCAAATCCAATTGCCTTAAACTCAAGTGAGATAAAAGAGGATATAATTCAAAAAGAAAAAGAATTAATAGCAGAGGAATTAAAAAATTCAGGAAAGCCAGAGGAAATTGCAAAAAAAATAAGTCTAGGTAAAATTAATAAATTTAAAGAAGAAAATAGTTTAATGACACAAGATTGGGTTATGGAACCAAAGAAAAAGGTTAAAGATATTTTAACTGAAATAAATATACCTAATTTAAAAATAAAAGAGTTTACTAGAATTAAAATTGGAGAATAATGTTTAAGTCATCGCAATATGACGAGAAAATGACAAAAACGCTTGAAGTTTTTAGTAAAGAGCTATCTTCACTAAGAACAGGAAGGGCAAATGTTAGCATGCTTGATCTGGTTAAAGTGGATGTTTATGGACAACAAATGCCAATTAATCAGTTAGCTAGTATTACAACACCAGAACCAAGAACAATAAATATACAAGTTTGGGATATAAATAATGTAAGTCTTATTGATGCTGCAATAAATAAATCTGAGCTTGGGCTTAATCCTCAAATCGACGGTCAACTAATTAGATTACCAGTTCCTGATTTAAGTGAAGAGAGAAGAAACGAAATGAAAAAAATAGTAAAATCAATGGGGGAAAAATGTAAAGTTTCAATTAGAAATATTAGAAGAGAGGCAAACGACGATTTAAAAAAACTTTTAAAAAATAAAGCGATTTCAGAAGATGAAGTAAAAAAAAATGAAAAAATAATTCAAGAATATACTGATAAAAATACTAAAATAATTGATGATAAAGTTATATCTAAAGAAAAAGATATAATGACAATATGAATGGACCTAAACATGTAGCCATAATAATGGATGGTAATGGCAGATGGGGTTTAAAAAAAAAAAATTCTAGAAACTTAGGTCATAAAAAAGGAATTATTAGAGTAGAAGAAGTTATCAACCAAGCAATAAAAAAAAAAATTAAATTTTTAACATTATATACTTTTTCATCTGATAACTGGAAAAGACCAAAAATTGAAATCAATTTTTTACTTAATTTATTAGAAAATTATATTGATAAAGAATTTAATAATTTAAAAAATAAAAATATAAAAATTAAAGTTTTAGGAGATATTAGAAAATTTCCTAAAGGTCTAAAAACAAAACTTCGAAAAGTTGAGAAAAAAACAAATAAAAATACTCTAATACAAATTAATATCGCTCTCAATTATAGTTCACGACAGGAATTAATTTATGCTTTTAAAAAAATAAATTATAATAAAAAAAAAATAATAACTGAAAAACTAATATCAAATAATTTATATACAAAAAATATACCAGATCCTGAAATACTAATTAGAACAGGAAATACCAATAGATTAAGCAACTTTTTATTATGGCAAATTAATTATACAGAAATTTTTTTTGTAAGGAAGCTTTGGCCTGACTTTAACAAAAATGATTTTAATAAAATATTAAAAAAATTCTATCAAATTAAAAGAAATTTTGGTGCAATATAATGACTAATCTAAATAAAAGAATTTTAACATCTATACCTTTATTAATATTGTTAGTATGTGCTATATATAACAATATAATTTTAGTTTTTAGTTTATATATTATTTCAGCAATCCTAATTTATGAATTTTCAAATATTTTAAAAAATATATTTGAAAGAAATAAAAATAATTTGTTTATTTTTTTAAATTTATTTATTTTATATATTTGTTTATTTACTTCACAAATTTATTTTTTTCTTTCAGGCGAATTTGAGAATAAACAAAATATATTTTTATTTATTTTATCAATTTGCATATTTACTGATATTGGTGGGTATATATTTGGTAAAATATTTAAAGGTAAAAAACTAACATCCATTAGCCCAAACAAAACTTATGCAGGTATGATTGGATCTTTTATATGTTCATTGATAATTTGTATGCTTTTTATACTGTATTTTAATTTTTCTATTAGTTTAATAATTTTTACTTTTCTTATTTCAATGGTATCACAGTCTGGTGATTTATTTTTTTCTTATCTAAAAAGAAAGGCCAATATCAAGGATACTGGAAAATTTTTACCAGGCCATGGCGGCTTGCTTGATAGTTTAGATGGAATAATATTTGCAGTTCCAGTAGGTATAAAAATATTTGTTTTTTTTTAAATAGTAAAAAACTTAATAATAAATGATTTTGAAAGTTATAAAAAAGTTTTACATTATGGTTTAAATAAAAACATACGAATATTTAACAATATTTCGGATTTTTTGAAAAATAATAAAAAAAAATTTGATGTCACAATTGTTGGTATATCTGGATTTGACGGTTTGGAACCAACACTTAAAGTGATACCCTATTCAAAAAATTTATCAAGTGCAAACAAAGAGTCAATTATATGTGGATGGAAATTTATAAATAACAAATTAAAGAAATATAAATCAAATTTTATACCACTAGACTCAGAGCATTTTTCAATCTGGTCATTAGTTAGAAATTCTAATCATGAAATGATCTCTAAAATATATTTAACAGCATCCGGAGGACCTTTTTTAAATAAATCAAAAAACAAAATAAGAAATGCTAGGATTTCTGATGTAATAAAGCATCCAAACTGGAATATGGGTCATAAAATTTCTGTAGACTCAGCAACTTTGATGAATAAATTATTTGAACTAATAGAAGCCTCAAAAATATTTAATTTACCAATAAATAAATTTGACATAGTTATTCATCCAAAATCATATGTTCATGCTTTGGTAAATTTTAAAAATGGACTTTCAAAAATTCTTATTCACGATACCAAGATCTATGAAATAATTCTTGTAACGGTAAATGATTATTTTGTTAAAAAATTCCTTAATGGAAATATAAATTTTCAAAAAATGCAAATTAAATTACTGAAAAAACTTAAAGATCCATACTTATCAAAATATTACAATAAGTATCCAAAGAAAATAAATGATATCTATATCATGGTTAATAAAGTAAAAAAATACCTATATGAAAATGAGGAAATTAATAAATAAAATAAAATTTTTAACACTGCTATTTGCGATAAATTTTTTTATATATAACAGCGCTTTATCAGAACAATTAAAAAGTATTAATATTGTAGGTAATGACCGATTAGCAGATGAAACTATAATATTATTTTCAAATTTAAAAATTGGAGACGATATTGATTCAAATATTATTAATAACACATTTAAAAATCTCTTTCAGACAAACTATTTCAAAGATTTGAAAATTAATTTTAATTTAGGTAAATTAAATATAATTGTTAAAGAAAATCCAATTATTCAAAAAATACAGATTATTGGTATAAACAATAAATCTATAATTAAGGAATTGGAAAAAATTACTCGTAAAACTGAAAAATATCCATTTATCGAGTCAAAAATTATCGAGCAAAAAAATCAATTAAACAACATAGTTAGAATAAATGGTTTTTACTTTGCTGATATTAAAGCTGAAATTATAGATAACGCCAACAATTCTGTAGATCTAATTTATAATTTTAACTTGGGCAAAAGAGCTAAAATAAATGAAATTATTTTTACTGGTAATAAAGTATTTAAAAGCAGAAAACTTAGAAAAATAATCTTATCAGAGGAAACACGTGCCTGGAAATTTATAACAAAAAATAAATATTTGAATCCAAATCGAATATCAACAGATATAAATTTATTAAATAAATTTTATAAAAATAGAGGATATTATAATGTCAAAGTTAAATCTTCATACGCTACTGTTGAAAATAATGAAAATTTTAAATTAATTTTCTCTATTGATGCAGGTGAAAAATTTTATTTTAACGATTTTTTTTTAAATATTACAGATGATTATGCATACGAAAATTTTGAGAAAATTATTAATATATTTGAAAAATTAAAAGGTTCTTTATATTCAATAAAATCAATTGATGAAATCAAGGACGAAATTGATAAAATAGCTTTACAAAAAGAATTTGTATTTATAGATGCTAAATTTGAGGAAAATATAATTGATCAAAACAAAATAAACATTCAATTTTTTTTAAACCAACTCGAAAAATCTTATGTTGATAAAATCAATATATTTGGCAATTTCATAACAGAGGAAAAAGTAATAAGGAATGCATTAATAGTTGATGAAGGAGATCCTTATAACAAAATTTTATTTGATAAATCAATTAATAATGTAAAATCATCGGGAATATTCAAAACAGTCAAAAGTAAAATCCTAAACTCTACAGAGAATAATAACAAAGTTATCAATATAACAGTTGAGGAAATGCCAACTGGTGAAATTTTTGCTGGTGTCGGGACTGGGACAGGTGGCTCTTCATTTTCCGCTGGTTTAAAAGAAAAAAATTATTTAGGTAAAGCTATAACGCTTGACACAAATTTCGCTTTATCTGATGATGAGATACGAGGAAAATTTAGCGTATTGAACCCAAATTTTAGAAATTCTGATAGATCTTTAAATACAACTATTGAAAGCACAGTATCGGATTTTATGTCATCTAGTGGTTATAAAACATCAAGAACAGGGTTAAGTTTAGGTACAGGCTTTGAACAATTTCAAGATGTGTACATAAACTTTGACGTTTCAAATTATTATGAAAAACTAGTAACATCAGACTCTGCTTCAGATATTAAAAAAAGACAGGAGGGAGATTATTTTGAAAATTTGTTCTTATATTCAGTCACATTAAATAAACTTAATCAGAACTTTCAACCAACAGATGGTTTCTTTACAAAATTTAGTCAGTCGTTGCCTATTTATTCTGATGATAACTCTTTAGAAAACACTTTAACTGCCTCTAAATATCATTCGATTACTGAAAATTTTCTTTTAGCAGGAAAATTATTCCTAAAAGCTGTTAATTCTATTGATAGCGATGTTCGTGTTTCAAAAAGAGTATATATACCTTCAAGTAAATTGAGAGGATTTGAAGCTGGTAAAGTTGGACCAAAAGATGGTTCTCAGTATATTGGTGGAAATTATGGTGCAGCCGTTAATTTTACTTCTTCATTTCCAAATTTTTTTAATGAATTTGAAAATCTTGATTTTAATTTATTTGTAGACGCAGCAAATCTATGGCATGTTGATTACGATAGCTCATTAGACTCTGATAAAATAAGATCTTCAACTGGAGTTGCCGTTGATTGGTTTACAGCAATAGGACCATTATCTTTCTCATATGCTATACCAATTACTGATGCGAGTTCTGATAAAACTGAGTCATTCAGATTTCAAATTGGAACATCTTTTTAATGAAATTTATTTTAATTATAATTTTGACATTTCTTAAATTTGAAGTTGTTGCAGCAAATGAAAAGATTGCTTTTATTGATATAAATTTTATTATGAATAATTCTGTGGCTGGATTATCAATTAACACTTTCATTAATGATTTAAGTAAAAAAAAAAATAAAGATCTGAAAATAATAGAGACCGAAATTAAAAAAGATGAAAATGAGCTTATTTCAAAAAAAAATATAATTGAAGAAAGTATTTACGATAAAAAAGTAAATGAGATAAGAATAAGAATAAATGATTATAAATTAGAAAGACAAAATTTTAATAAGAATTTAAACAAAAAAAAAATAAAATATAATAATTTATTACTTGAAAAACTAAATCCAATAATTTCAAATTATGTTGAGCAAAATTCAATTACAATGGTTCTTCCAAAAAAAATGATAATTATAGGTAAAAAAGATTTAGATATTACCAAGCAAATACTGGAAGAACTAAACAAATCTGTTCAAAAAATAAAATTTGATGAATAAAAATATTTTTTTTAAAAAAATAAAAAAAATTTCAATTAATGAGATTTGCAAAAAACTTAAAATAAATAATATCATAAAAAAAAATATATATTTGAATGATATAAAAACTTTAGACGATGCAAACAAAAATGATTTGACTTTTCTACATTCCTCAAAATATCTTAGATTAATTCCCAAAATTAAATCAAATTTTATTATTACAGCATCCAAATTCCAGGCATATTTACCTAATAAAAATATACTTTTAGTTAATAATGTTCTCCTTGCTGTTGCAAGTATTACTGAACTTTTTTATCCTGACTCATTAAACGATAATTTTAAATATATAAAATCAACAAATCAAAAATTAGTCAAATCGAAAAAAATAACTATAGGTTCAAATGTTCTCATAGGTAGAAATGTAAAGATAGGCAACAACACTTTTATTGGGCATAATTCTATAATAGAGGACAACGTTACAATTGGAAAAAATTGCTTTATAGGTTCAAATGTTATTTTAAAAAAAACTATTGTTGGAAATAATGTCACTATTTTAGATGGTGCAGTTA
>LUMT01001358.1_pt1 | contig 10486 bp, 8 predicted proteins | sample 729741 | NCBI WGS metagenome assembly LUMT01 (sample SAMN03860299, study PRJNA289734) | marine metagenome | biome: seawater column; feature: ocean; material: water; isolation source: Red Sea water column Station 192 - depth 50m | place: Saudi Arabia: Red Sea | collected 2011-10-15 | depth 50 m | reverse complement strand
TCCCTTTAATTTTTTTTCTCTAAAATCAATTAAGTCCCTTAAATTTATTGGTGGTAAATTATAAATACCTTCTGCATATCTTTTATAAGCGTCATAAGAATTAGAACCAACTGCACTTTGAAGTAAATGTATAAGTTTCCCTTGATATTGGTGTGTTTCTCCATTTTTTCTATATCTATAAATACCTCCAATAGGAAGAATTGTATCAGTGCTTTCAAATGCTTCTTTATGAATTGCTCTTATTTTTTTTTCGATTCCAGTAAGTCCAATACCAGAAATTTTAGACACAACTCCTGGAAAATAATCTGAAACAATAGTTCTGCTTAATCCAACAGTCTCAAAATTGCATCCACCTCTGTAAGAACTTAAAACAGAGATACCCATCTTAGACATAATTTTTAATAAACCTGCATTGACAGATTTAATGTATCTTTCAACACATTCTTCAAAGCTAAACTTTCCAAATAATTTTTTTTCAAATCTTTGATATAAACTGTCGAACGCCAAATAAGGATTTACTGTTGTTGCTCCAACACCAATTAAAGTTGCAAAAGAGTGTGTATCTAATGCTTCTCCAGATTGGACATTGATTGACACATAGCCTCTTAATTTTTTCTCAATTAAAAAAGAGTTAATTGCACCAACTGCAAGCAGCATTGGAATTGGAAGTTTTGAAATTGATAAATCTTTATCGCTAAGAATTAATTGTGTAATTAAGAACATAAATATTCTGTTTTGTTAAATTATCAAAATCTAGAATATTGCCTAGATTTCCAAATCTTGTTTTTAAACTCATCACTTTGTTTTCTCTTAAAGAGTCTATTGGTGGATTTGTAACTTGGCTAAAATTTTGTCTAAAAAAATGATACAGAGGTCTATATTTATCTGATAGCACAGCTAAAGGGGTGTCATCGCCCATAGATCCTGTAGCCTCTTTTGCATCCTCGGCCATAGGGTGTAAAATTAATTCAAGATCTTCTAAACTAATTCCAAAAGTATATTGTCTTCTTCTTAAATCATCTCCTGAAAAAGAATTTTTTTCATCTTCAATCGTTAGTTTGTCATCTAAATCAATAATTTGTGAATTAAAATGTTTATACTCTTTTGCTAAGTAATCCTTAATTTGTTTATTAGTAAATACTTTACCTTTTTCTATTCTTACTCCTATAATTTCTCCAGGACCTAATCTTCCTTTTGATAAAATTCTTTTTTCATTTAGCTCGATCATCCCAGTTTCTGAGCCTGCAAACAATAACTTATCCTTTGTGATTGCATATCTTAGAGGTCTTAATCCATTTCTATCGTTTGCTGCAATAACCCACTCATTGTCAGTTCCAGCTATAGCGGCAGGTCCATCCCAAGGTTCCATTGTGCTATTTAAAAAATTAAATAATTGCTGATGATCTTTTGGCAAAGTCTTATTCTTCTTAGACCATGCATCAGGAACTAACATTAGTTTAGCTAATGGTGCAGGTTGACCTGAAATGTTTAATAATTCGAAAACATTATCTAAAGCTGCAGAATCTGAGGCTCCTTGTTGAATAACTGGCTTAAGATTTTCTATATCATCAAATAATGGACTATTCATTTCTTGCTCATGAACTTTCATCCAATTTTTATTTCCTCTATAAGTGTTAATTTCTCCATTATGTGCAATTGCTCTAAATGGTTGGGCAAGATTCCAACTTGGAGCTGTGTTGGTTGAAAACCGCTGATGAAATATTGCGTATCTTGATACAAATCTTTCATCATTTAAATCTAGATAAAATTCTGAAATTGCTTCAGCTAAAAACATTCCTTTGTAAATAATTGACTTTGAACTTAACGAACAAATATAAAAATTATTTAATGATTTTTTGAAAGCTTCGTTTTCGATTTTTCTTCTTGTCTCATAAATTTTTCTCTCCAAATCTTTATTTGTAAGTTCTTTATTATGAGGTTTGAAAAGTACCTGAATAATTTCAGGCATAGTTTGAAAAGCTTTTTCACCTAAAACCTTTGGATTAACAGGAACTTGTCTCCAGCCATAAATATTAAAATCATTTTTCGTTAATTCGCTTTCAACAATTGTTTTACAGCTCTCTTGTGCTGCATAGTCATTACGTGGAAGAAAAATCATTCCTACGCAGATTTCAGAATTATCGTGTGTGTGTCCAGTAACCTCAATTTTTTCAATAAAAAAATCTTTTGGAATTTCTACGTGAATTCCAGCTCCATCTCCTGTTTTCCCATCAGCATCTACCGCACCTCTATGCCAAACAGCTTTTAAAGCTTCAATTCCATATTCAACTACATTCCTGGATTTTTTTCCCTCAGTGGAAGCTATTAAACCTACTCCACACGCATCATGCTCCATATCCTCAGAATAGACATTGTTTTTCTTAAGTAGATCAAAATTTTTTTTATAAGTTTTCATTAAGCAACTTTTTTCTCATTTTTGGATTTTGTTTCTAAATAATTTTTTATGGAATCTGCTGCGTCTCTACCATCTTTAATTGCCCAAACAACTAATGAAGCTCCTCTAACTATATCCCCAGCAGCAAAAACGCCACTTAGATTAGTTTCCATAGTATCAAAATCAGTTTTTATTGTTCCCCATTTTGTAACTTGAAGTCTTCAGCATTTGCAACTTCTCTTGCTGAACCAGGCATATTTTCTTTATCTCTTCTGTATAAGCATTTTACTGATTTTGCTTTTTGTCTTACTGAAGTTCTCACACAATCCATTGCGGTATCACCTCCACCAATTACAACAACATCTTTTCCCTCTGCATTTAGAATTCCCTTATCAAATAATTCAACCTCATCGCCCAATCCTTTTTTATTTGATGCTGTAAGAAAATCCATTGCTGGAAAAATATTGTCTAAATCATTACCTGGTAAATTAACTTCTCTAGCTTTGTAAACTCCTGTTGCAATTAATACTGCATCATGTTTTTTTCTTAATTGCTCTAAGCTTGCATCCTTGCCAACTTCGAAATTTTGTATGAATTCTATTCCACCATCTCTTAAAAGCTTTGTTCGTCTTTCAACTATTTCTTTTTCTAATTTAAAATTTGGAATTCCATATATTAATAATCCTCCAGCTCTATCATAACGATCGTAAACTGTAATTTTATACCCATTTTTTCTTAACTGTTCTGCCGCTGCTAATCCCGCAGGACCAGCTCCTATAATTCCGACACTTTGATTTTTTTCATTTGTAACTTCGATTGGTTTAACCCAACCTTGTTCCCAAGCATTATCTGTTATATATTTTTCAACGGAACCAATTGTAACTGTTCCGTGACCAGACTGTTCAATTACACAATTTCCCTCACACAATCTATCTTGCGGACAGATTCTTCCACAAACCTCGGGCATATTATTAGTGCTTTGTGAAAGCTCGTATGCTTCTTTTAATCTTCCCTCGGCAGTTAACTTTAGCCAGTCAGGAATATTGTTACTTAAAGGACAATGAACCTGACAGAAAGGAACTCCGCACTGAGAACATCTACTTGATTGTTCTTTAGCTTTTTCGTTGATATATTCGTCATATATCTCGTTAAAATCCTTTTTTCTTTGATCAACTTCCCTTTTAGGTGGAGTTTGCTGACCTATTTTTACAAATTTTAACATTTTGTCAGTCATAAAAAATATAATTTTCGGCAAATTATATAATGATTTTATAAAATAAAGCATTTAATAGGTCATATTTATTGACCTTTAATCTTTCATTTTTATTATAAATAAACGGGTTTCTAATAAATGCATAGCTACTATGATCAAATCGTATTTATTATTTCAAAGAAGAGTTATTAAACATTAATAAAAATAAAAGACTAATAAGTTTAATTATTATTGGATCTATTCCATTAATAATCTTTGGATATATTTTATACACTACAGGGCTAATTTATAGTTTACGAAACATTGAAACTATTGCATGGACAACTTTAATATTTGCAATTGTTTTATACATTTCTGACAAAAGTCGTTTTGATAAAAAAATTTCTACAAATTTAAATATTCAATCAATTTTATTTATAGGAGTAATGCAAATTTTATCATTGATACCTGGAGTAAGCAGAGCAGGCGTTACAATAACAGCTGCGAGGATTTTAAAGTTTAATAGAGTGGATTCGAGTAAAATATCTTTTTTACTATCTATCCCAGCATTAGCTGGTGCAAGTGTACTTAGTTTAAAAGATATTTTTAATCAACCAACAGAATTTAATTATTTGGTAATAATTGCAATTATATCTTCTTTTATTCTTTCTTTTTTAACAGTTAAATATTTTTTAATTTTTATAAATAAGTTTTCTATGAATGCATTTGTAATTTATAGAATAATAATTGCTTTAGTATTGTTTAGTTTAATTTATTAAATTTTTTTTCTTTTTATAAGTGGGAGTAATTGTGATAATAAAACTCCACACAAAATAAAAAAACATCCAAGTATATTATTTATATCTAATACTTGATTTAAAATAAACCATGCAGCTACAGTTGCAAATACACCCTCAAGGGAAAAAATAATTGCTGCTGGTGCAGGTGTAATATTTTTTTGTGCATAAATCTGTAATACAAATGCAAATCCTCCAGATAATATTCCAGCATATAATATAGAATATATTTCCATTAGAATGTTGTTCCAAACAAATTCTTCATAAAGAATTCCAATGAAAAAAGACAAAATAGCTACGATTAAAGTTTGAATTGCTCCAATTGTAAGTGGAAGATTGTATTTAGAAATAATAATTCCAGTAAATATAATATGTGTGCTCCAAAATAAAGCTCCTAGTACAACCAAGGTATCTCCCAACCTAACAGTTGCATCGTAAAAATTTGTTAATAAATATCCTCCAATTAAACATAAAATTACTGAAGGCCATACACTCCAATGAATTGATTTTTTTCCAAACAAATAAATTATGATAGGCACCATAGGTACATAAAAGATCGTAAAAAAGGCTGCATTTGCAACATCTGTATAGAGCAAAGCAACCTGTTGTAATGCAGAACCTAAAAATAAGGACAATCCTATTAAAGACACATAAATTACAAATGTTTTTTTATCTGTTTTTAATTCTGGTTTAAAATTTTTTAATTCAAATAAAATTACGAGTGGGGTAATAGCTAAAAAACCAACAAAAAATCTAACAGCATTAAATGTAAAAGGACCAATATTGTCCATGCCAGTATCTTGAGCAATAAAAGTTGTGCCCCATATAAAAGTGCATAACAAAGCACTTAATAGGGAAATGGGCTTAGACATTTTTGATTATACAGCTAGCTTATAAGCAAAATTTTTGCCCAAGTTTTCTTTAAGATCATTGTTAAATCTTGCTGCCTCAGCTCCATCAATAATTCTATGATCATAAGACAAAGAAATCGGTAGCATTGTTCTAGTTTGAAACTTTCCATTTATATAAATTTGTTTTTTCTCTGATCTACCTACTCCTAAAATTGCTACTTCAGGATAATTTATTATTGGTGTAAAAAATGATCCACCTATTCCACCCAAACTAGTAATAGTCATTGAACCACCAAACAATTCTTTTTTATCTATTTTTAAATTTCTACAAAGCTCACTTACCTCTCTCAACTCTCTACTAATATGAGAAATTTTTTTATTATTAGCATTTCTAATTTTTGGAACCATTAGTCCATTTGGAGTGTCTACAGCTATACCTATATGGTAATATTTTTTCATTGTCATTTTACCTGTTTCAATTTCATCAATTGAAGAATTAAAACTTGGAAATTTTTTTAACGAAGCAACTAAAGCTTTTACAATAAATGCTAAAGGAGTAATTTTAATTTTTTCTCCCGTATAAATATCAGTCAAAGAATTTCTGAAGTTTTCCATTTCTGTAATATCAGCCTCATCATGATTTGTAACATGAGGTATAGTGGTCCATGAATTTGTTAAATACTTTGATGATAATTTTTTTACTCTTGGTATATCTTTGATCTCTATTTGACCAAAATCTGAATGCTCAAATTCATTTTTGATTTTGCTTGGTTTTTTTTCCTCAACAACCTCAGTGTTATTGTTTGATCTTAATGCTACAAATTTTTTGATATCTTCTTCAACAACTCTTCCATCTCTCTCACTTCCTAAAACTTTATTTATATCTACACCGAGTTCTCTAGCAAATTTTCTAGCTTTTGGGCTTGCTGATGAAATGTTAGATACATTATTTAAAACTTTAGTTTCTTGTTGAACTTCAGGTTTTATTACTTCAATTTTTTTAAATTCTTTTTCTATTATTGGCTTCTGTTCAACTTTTTGATTTATCTGTGATGACTTTTCTAAAGTTAAAATTAAATCTCCTTCAGATACTTTATCTCCAACTTTTATATTTAAGTTAGAAATTTTACCTTCAAAACTAGATGGTATTTCTACGCTAGACTTATCACTTTCTATTGTAATTAAAGGGTCATTTTTTTTAATTGATTGGCCTTTTTTTACTAATACCTCAATAACCTCAACATCTTTAAAATCTCCTATATTTGGTACCTTAATTTCAATATCTGACATTATAATTTTGTTGGCATAGGTTTATCGCCATCAATTTTGTATTTTTTCATAGCATCTTTTGCATATTTTGAAGCTATCAATTGTTCTTTTGCTAAAATGCTTAATCCATAAGCTACTAAATGTTCTTTATCTACCTCAAAGAATTTTCTTAAATTTTTTCTAGTATCACTTCTTCCAAAACCATCTGCACCTAGAGAATAAAAGCTCTTATTGTTTGTGTAAGGTCTTATTTGATCAGAGTTCATTCTCATATAATCAGATGCTGCCATAATTGGTCCTTCAGTACTTCCAAGACATTGCTCTACATATGATTTTTTAGGAGTTTTGTCGGGATTTAGAAGGTTGTATCTTTCAACTTCCATCCCATCTTTTCTTAACTCATTAAAACTTGTAACACTCCATATTTCACTATCAATTTGATAGTCGTTTTGTAAAATTTCAGCTGCTGACATCATCTCTCTTAATATCGTTCCTGAGCCTAAAAGTTGAAGTTTTGTTTTTTTATATTTGTTAAATTCCTTTATCTTATACATTCCTTTAAGAATTCCCTCTTCACAATTTTTATCCTTAGGCATTTCAGGATGTGAATAATTTTCGTTCATTGTTGTAATATAATAAAAAACATTTTCTTTCTTCTCATGCATTCTTCTTAGACCCTCTCTAAAAATAGTTGCTAATTCATAGTGAAATGTAGGATCATAAGTTACACAATTAGGAATTGTTGATGCAATCAAATGACTATGTCCATCTTGATGTTGTAATCCTTCACCTGCTAATGTTGTTCTTCCAGCTGTTGCACCAACTAAAAAACCTCTAGCCTGGCTATCACCAGCAGCCCAAGCTAAATCTCCAATTCTTTGAAATCCAAACATAGAATAAAAAATGTATATTGGAATCATTTCAATATCATGATTTGTATAAGCAGTTGCAGCTGCTATCCAAGAAGACATCGCTCCTGCCTCATTAATTCCTTCCTCAAGCACCTGTCCACTTTTATCCTCTCTATAAGAACTTAGTTGCGCAGCATCCTCGGGCTCATATTTTTGTCCTTCATGAGCATATATTCCAATTTTTTGAAAAAATCCTTCCATACCAAATGTTCTTGCTTCATCTGGGATAATTGGAACTAATCTAGGTGAAATATTTTTATCTCTTAACAAATTAGTTAACATTCTAACCAGCGCCATTGTAGTAGACATTTCTTTTTCACCAGTTGAAACTTTCATAAAATCAAAAATATCTTTTGATGGTGCTTTAATAGGTTTTGCAAAGGTTGATCTCTCTGGCAAATAACCTCCCAGTTTAAGTCTTCTCTCCTTTATGTATCTAATCTCTGGAGATTTCTCATCAGGCCTAAAGTATTCTATGTTTCTAACTTGTTCATCAGTTAGAGGAACATCAAAACGATCTCTATAATACATAAGATCATCCACATCTAATTTTTTAGTTTGGTGAGTAGTGTTTACACTTTCACCTGTTTTTCCCATTCCATATCCCTTGATTGTTTTTGCAATAATAACTGTTGGACTTCCTTGGTTTTTAATTGCTTTATCATAAGCTGCGTATACCTTATGGGGATCGTGCCCTCCTCGATTTAATCTCCAAATATCTTTATCTGACATAGATGAAACCATCTCCAAAGTATCTGGATTTTTTCCAAAAAACTTTTCTCGTACATATGCACCATCTCTTGCTTTCATAGCTTGGTATTCACCATCTACAGTTTCATTCATAATTTTTACTAATTGACCAGTTTTGTCATTAGCTAATAATGAGTCCCAATATGAACCCCAAATAACTTTTATTACATTCCATCCAGCGCCTCTGAAGCTACCTTCAAGTTCTTGTATAATTTTTCCATTTCCTCTTACAGGTCCATCAAGTCTTTGAAGATTACAATTAATTACAAAAATTAAATTATCTAGTTTTTCTCTAGCTGCTAATCCAATTGCACCCATGGATTCTGGTTCATCCATTTCACCATCTCCTAAAAAAGCCCAGACCTTTCGTCCCTCATCTTTAATCAATCCTCTATTGATTAAATATTTCATGTATCTTGCTTGATAAATTGCAAGCATTGGTCCTAACCCCATCGAAACAGTCGGAAATTGCCAAAAATTTGGCATTAGCCAAGGGTGAGGGTATGAAGATAATCCTCCAGGTTTTACTTCCTGTCTAAAACTATCTAATTGTTTCTCAGTTAATCTACCCTCTAAAAATGCTCTAGCATACATTCCAGGTGCACTGTGTCCTTGGAAATATACTAGATCACCTCCAAATTTATTGTTTTTTGCTCTCCAAAAATGATTCATTCCAACATCATATAAAGTTGCAGCAGATGCAAAGGTTCCTATGTGTCCACCTAATTCTGGAAATTTTTTGTTAGCTCTTACTACCATTGCAGCTGCATTCCATCTGATCAGAGATCTTATTCTTCTCTCAATATTTTGGTCTCCATTTGATTTTATTTCAGCCTCGGCTTGTTTAATAATATTTTCTGTATCTTTAGGAAGATTACTCTCTGGGAGACTTTTGGTTGAATTGATTAAACTTAAAAGTAAATCACCTTTTGAAACTTTATCACCTACTTTGACATTAATAGTATCAATTTTTCCTGAAATAGTTGATGGAATTTCAACACTAGATTTATCACTTTCAATTGTGACTATTGGATCATTTTCCTTGATTGTGTCTCCTGGCTTTACAAGTAATTCTATTACCTCAACATTCTCAAAATCACCAATGTCAGGAACAAGTAGTTTTTCGCTCATTATTTAAAAGGCTTATACACTCAAATAAAATATATTTTTATGTTATTTTATCACATTAATTAATCTTTTTATGCAAAGCTGTGTTTTAATTGAACAAAATTTGTTAATAAAACCATAAAATACAGTATCTTTAATAAAATTAATTTTGGACCGCTGGCCAAATTGGATAAGGCGCTCGGCTACGAACCGGGAGATTCCAGATTCGAGTTCTGGGCGGTCCACCAAAAAGGAAAAAAATGATTGATTGGCTATTAAAAGCTTCTTTACAAAAATCAGTAATTTACTTTTTTATAATTATTACATTGTTATTATTGCTATTAACAATTGTATTGTAAATTTTATGAGTAATGAGTTTGAACAAATAAGTCTAACCCCAGGGTTCATGAAACATAATGGAGGTGTTTTGTTTAGAAATATCTCTGAAACTGAATATGAATTTAAATCTACTATAAATGAAAATCACTTAAATGCTGCAGGAATAACTCATGGAGGCTATCTATCAGCATTAATAGATGCTGGTGCTGGAACCGCAGCTCACAGATCTGCTGGTAATGCTCCATGTGTAACTATTTCGTTAGATATTAAATTTATTGGTGCCTCAAAAGTTGGTGATGAAATTATTGGGCACACAAAAATATTAAAAAAAACAAATACATTAATATTTTTATTTTGTGAGCTTAAATGTAACAATAAAATTATAACATCAGCAACTGGAGTTTGGAAAATTTTAAAAGTTAAACCTTCAAACTTAGGTCCAGGTGGTTAATTTATTCTTTTCTTCTGATATTAAAATATCCACAAATAACTAATAAAATTAAAGCAATTGGATAAACTATATTTTTCGATGGTCTATCAGAATTTTCAATTTTGAATTCACTGATATAATCTCCCATTTCAAAACCATTTTTTTTTGCTTCTCCATTCCATTTTAAATTATCAACTATTATTTTTTCATCCTGCTCTAATAAAGTAATACCATAATCCTCTAGAGTAAAATGATCCTCAAATGTATTTTTTGATATTACAAAAAGCTTATATCTTTCTCCATATAAACTAGGTCTCGTTATTTTAATTTGAATTTCTTTTTCTGAATCTAATTTTAATGAATTTATTTTACTAATTTCTTCATAATTATATTTTGGATAAAATTTATTTAAAACAAAATCTGGAGACAACAAAGAAATAGAAAT
>LUMT01001950.1_pt1 | contig 10494 bp, 10 predicted proteins | sample 729741 | NCBI WGS metagenome assembly LUMT01 (sample SAMN03860299, study PRJNA289734) | marine metagenome | biome: seawater column; feature: ocean; material: water; isolation source: Red Sea water column Station 192 - depth 50m | place: Saudi Arabia: Red Sea | collected 2011-10-15 | depth 50 m | reverse complement strand
GTTTAATATGTTCGTGTCTATATCGGATACGTCTACTGATAAAAATATGTATAACGCTCATCCAAGTGAAAAACTAATTCACGCTTTCCGCCAAAAACCTTATCAGGGATGTTGTCCTACTCAAGCAGAGTTTTTATTTATTGGTTTAGATGCCAATTACGCTCCAAATATTGAAGAACAAAAAATATTTTCTAAAATCATTGAATATCATGAGGATGCTATTTCATTTTGGCAGAAATACAATGTACATCATCCTTTTTTATTAGATGGATATAAAGGAGATGGGCGAAAATACCATAAAGAATTTTCAAAAATTAGACTTTCTTGCAAAGATATTTCTCGTATTTCATTTATCGAGCTTCTTCATCTTCCCACAACTGGTAGAAATGATTTGAAAAGCTCTGATCTTGATAAAAATCATCTACAATACATTCATAAAGCCATTTTTTCAGAACACACTAAAGCTGTATTTATCTCTGATGCTGTTTTTAAATTAATGAAAAAAACATCTATATTTTCATGGATGAATAATGCTAAACAAATAGAAGGACATGCTCTTAAAATTTTTCATGAGAAAAAACCTTTAATTTATAAGCATTTACATTTTTCAACTTATGGAAAGTTTCAAGCTCAAAAAGAGGAAGAGATAAAAGCAATTCATAATATTATTCTAGGATCAAACATCAGTGATTTAACATAAAATTCATATACGAAACATATTCAGGCCTGAATCTCAAACATAGCACATCTACACCTGACGTAACCAACGATATTACCATCAGCCTTATACATTTTGATACTACCTGCTTTCATTTCTTCAAAAATCTTTCATAAGCTTTTCAGTTAACTAAATCATAAAGCATGTTTTTGCGCTCCTTCCCAACCGATCAACACCGTTTTACGTTCTGTCCCCCAACGATAACCACCTAATGCACCAGTAGACTGAATCACCCGATGACACGGAATTAACACCGCCACAGGATTACGCCCAATCGCTGAACCGACTGCACGTACTGCCTTGTCTTGCGAAATATCATGTGCAACCTCGCCATAACTCACCACTTCGCCCATCGGAATCTTAAGCAAACTCGACCAGACTTTCAGCTGAAAATCCGTGCCTTTCAGATGTAGTTTTATTTGCTCAATTGACCGATTTTCATGGTTAAAAATCGCTAAGGCTTGCGTTTGAAACTCTGTTGTTTGCTCCACAAACTGTGCATTGGGAAATTGTGCAATGAGCTTTTGCAGTGCGCTCTCTCGATCTTGAATAAATGTTAAATGACAAATGCCTTTTGCTGTTGAGGCGATCAGCACCTCGCCAAACAAAGTCTGGGCAAATTGATAAGCGATTTCCAAGTCTTTTCCACCATGTTTATACTCCGCAGGGGTCATGCCTTCGATCTGCACAAATAAATCATGCAGACGACTTGGGCTCGATAACCCAGTCGCATATGCCGTATCCAATACCGACTGTGCATTGTGCTGACGCAGTTGGCTTTTGGCATAATCCAAACTCAGATATTGCAAAAATCGTTTTGGACTGGTGCCAACCCATTCGCTAAACTCCCGCTGAAAATGCGCAGGACTGAGATGCACCTGTTCGGCGATTTGCTCAAGGGATGGTTGTGCTTGGACATTGGCTTGGATATAGGCGATAGCTTTTGCCATGCGTGCATAATGTGCGGTGTCTGACATCATCGTTTACCTCTGATATTTTTTATAAGCTTAGCAACTCGCCTATCCTAAAAAAAATCCAAATCATGCGCATTTCACCCATCATTTCACCTTAGATAAAACATTTATAAACATAAAATCACGCAGAGTCGATTGCCTTTTTGGTGCTAAGTTTTTATAACTAAAAGAAATGAAGTGATTTTGAAAATATAGGAAAACTCATGACTGATAACAGCCCACTCAACAGTACAGCAGAAAAAGCCATTCGTATCCGAGAAGTCCAATATCAAGACAGCACAGGACAGAATTTAGTCGGATTCTTTGCCTATCCTGAAGGCAAAAGCAATCTCGCCGCAGTGATGGTCTGCCCAGAATGGTGGGGACGCAATGACTATATCGAAAGTCGTGCCCGAGAGCTTGCAGAATATGGCTTCGCCGCACTTGCCATTGACATGTATGGCGATAAAAAAATCGCCGAAGACGCTAGTCAAGCCAATGAATACATGATGGCAAATTTTGAGCCTGAGAATGTCATCGTCGATCGAGCTACGGCAGCACTCAATACCCTTCGAGAGCAACCTGAAGTCGATGCAACTCGTATCGCAGCGATCGGATTTTGCTACGGCGGAAAGGTCGCACTCGATTTAGCACGTTCGGGTGCAGAGTTAAAAGCCGTTGCAACATTCCACGCCAATCTCAGCGCACAAACTCCTGCACAAGAAGGCACATTCAAAGCGGAAGTGGTGGTGGCACATGGCGAAGAAGACAGCATGGTCAGCCTAGACGATGTCGAAGCCTTCAAACAAGAAATGCAAAACGCCAAAGTGAAGCATCGTGTCGACCTTTATCCAAACGCAAAACACGGTTTCACCAATCCTGCCGCCGATGAAAACGCACGCAAGAATGACGTCGATCTAGGCTACGATGCACTTGCTGAAGCCGAATCAATGGATGCGCTCTACGCATTACTTGATCGTGTCTTGAAATAAAACTCGGGAACGGCTTTGCATCCTAAAACGAACATTTAAAAATTCAGACAGCTAATGGTTTTGCGATTTTTTGCCAACTGATTGGCAACGCATAGCATTAGCTTACAATTTTTCAATGATAAATATTTGCTCAACCCGCCGCTTATTTTATAAACAATAAAACAGCATATGTGTTGAGGAATAATCATGAACATCATGCAGGATTGCCCTTTTTGCCAAGATATTGATGCCAATGTAATTTATCAAAATGAGTTTGGTCGTATCATTTATGATGAAAATCCAGTGTCCAAAGGACATTGTCTCATCATCCCACACCAACATATCACTTCATTTTTCGATGCCACAGAGGAGGATCGCAAAGCCTTTATGATCTTGCTTGAACTGGCACGTAATGAAGTCAAAATGGTCTATCAACCTGATGGCTTTCACATCGGATTCAGTGATGGACAGATCAATGCAGGAAGCATTGAACATCTCCACATTCATTTGATTCCACGCTACGCCCTCCAAGCTTTACAACTCGATGAACGTTGGGGAATGAAAGTTGACAGTCAGTTGATGGCTTAGTGTATTGTCAAAAAATCTAAATATAATAAATAGTTGATCATTAGAAACGACTATTTGGCTGTTGTAGAAATTCTAATTCTGCGGTGGTCGACTCACGTTGTAATATCTCATTGCGATGTGGATAGCGTCCAAATTGGTCAATAATGTCTTTGTGCCGTTTTTCAAAATCTAAAGTCAAATCATCGCCCAAACGCTGAAAGAGCTTGTAGCCAAACTCATGCACATACGCCGACTCGCTATGCATAAAAGGCATGTAGAGAAACTTGCGCTGTACAGGATCGAGCTGTTGATCTAACTTGAGCGACACCGCTTCTTGCGCAAGTGCCAATGCCATTGCATCTTGTGCAAAAGCATCGGGATGATCACGAAATAGATTCCGAGAAAACTGGTCAAGCACGATGATCTCAGCTAATCGCCCTTCTACACAACTGCGCCAACCCCATAGCTCGCATTGTTTGGCACGTTGATGTGTATTGCCAAATTGTTCATGGATTTGTTGATCAAAAGCATCGGACTTTTCAAACCAAAATGGCTGATGTGCTTCATCAAACCAAAAATCTAAGACCTGCTGTGCTTGCATTGTTTTACTTCCTTTGCACACTGTTTTGAATACATTGAAATGGTCACTTATCATCACAAATCTATGCTATTTAATCCTATGGCTTTGTGTTAAAAACTGATGCAATATTTTAACGTTATTGAATGAAGCGTACTTAATACGGTTTTCTTCATATCAATGATTTCAGCTATAATACAATGCTGATTCGCCAATTGCCTTTTGAGAGCTCTATGTCTACACCATCCTCTACCACACAGCACGCTGTTGACTTGATCAATACACATTTCGATGTGAATGTATTACAAGGCATGCAACGAGGTATTGAGCGCGAGAGCCTACGCATGCAAGCCAATGGCTATCTCTCGCAACAGGCGCACCCGATGGCATTGGGCGCTGCATTGACGCATCCATCCATCATCCATCCATCACCACTGATTATTCCGAAGCACTACTTGAATTCATTACACCACCGACACAACGCATTGCAGATACATTAAATGCTCTCAAAGACATTCATAAATTCACTTATCAAAACCTCCCTGAAGGTGAAAGTCTATGGTCGCTTTCCATGCCGTGTATGCTCGATAGTCAGGATGAAAACATTCCGATTGCACAATATGGTTCATCCAATCTTGGACAGTTTAAAACCTTATATCGCAAAGGTTTGGCTGTACGTTATGGTCGTCGGATGCAAACGATTTCGGGTGTACATTACAACCTATCTTTTCCTGATGAGCTTTTCCAAGCATTACAGTTACAAGAAACTGATTTGACTTTAAAAAATTTAAATTTACAAGATTATCGCAGTCATCGTTATTTTGGTTTAATTCGTAATTTTCTACGTCGTATTCCTTTGGTATTGTATTTGCTCGGCGCAAGTCCAAGCGTATGTCGTTGTTTCGTCAGTGGACGTGAACATAACTTACAAGAATTGGTCAAAGGCACCATGTATCTACCGCATGCTACTGCTTTGCGCATGGGTAGTTTGGGGTATCAAAACTCGGCACAACGCCAACTTGGTATTCATTACAACGACTTATCAGGTTATTTGACAGGCATTCGTAAAGCAACTCAAGGGAGCTATCCTGAGTTTTCTGCACTCGGCTTAGATGATGAGAATGGCGATCCTATACAGATCAATGATCATGTACTGCAAATTGAAAATGAATACTACAGCGTAATCCGTCCAAAGCAAACACCTCAAGCAGGTGAAAGCCCATCGGATGCCCTACAAGCACGTGGCGTTGCCTATGTCGAACTGCGTGCTGTCGATGTCAACCCATTTAGCCCGATCGGGATTAATGCAGAGAGTGCAAGTTTCCTAGAAACTTTGGCACTGTATTGCTTACTGAATGACAGTCCAGAAATCAGTGAAAATGAACAAGCCATGCTTGATCGCAATCAAGCGTTGGTGGTCGAACGTGGTCGTGAGCCAAATCTAGAAATTGAACAACTCGATGGCACGATCAACTTCCAAGCGTGGATGCAACAGCAACTACAGGCTATGCAATATTGTGCGATTGCACTTGATCAAGCGTTATCGAATAATTCGGAAAGGCCATATCAGTCTGCTTTAAATCTCATGCTTGAACGTAGCAATGATCCTGCAAAAACCATTTCTGCACAGATGCTTGAACAGACTCGTGAGTTAGGTGGGACTTGGGCGTTTGGCGCAAATCTTGCCAAGCAATACCAAGATTTTTATCAATCACATCATTTAGGCCCTGAAACGCTCAAACAGTTTGAGCAAGATGCAGTCGAATCATTACAATTACAACAACAACTCGAATCTCAACCACAACCGAGCTTTGCGGATTATCTCAAACCATATCGTCGTTTGGCGGAGCAACATTCATGCGTATCAGCTATCGTTTAGGTCATACTTTACTCTTTATAGGCAGTGTCATCGGCATTGCTTTTGCGTTATTTTTGGAACATGTACAAGGTTTAAATCCTTGCCCACTGTGCGTATTTCAACGTGTCGGCTTGATCGGCATGGGCATATTTAGCCTGATTGCCTTATTACACAATCCAATGAATAACTGGCTAAAACGCTTTTATGGACTTCTTTCGACTCTTGCGATCGGTTGGTCAGTGGGTGTTGCAGCTCGCCATGTTTGGCTTCAACATTTACCCGCAGATCAAGTGCCATCTTGTGGTCCTGGCTTAGACTATTTAGTCGAAGCGTTGCCATTTCAGGCTGTACTACAACAAGTGCTGTCAGGTTCAGGTGAATGTGCGGTGATTGATTGGACATTCTTAGGTCAGTCTTTACCGTTTTGGTCGTTGGTTTTCTTTAGCCTATTATTGCTTTTGAACTTATGGTTATTGTTTAAACCGTATCGTTAATTCATATTGTTTCTATAATTTTTCCAAAGCCACATTTCTAGATTGAACTGTGGCTTTTTTAACATAATTTATTTTTCATCATCGAATATTTCCGCTAAGCTGAATGATATGTGTGGAGATCAAGACATGTCATCATTTCAACCGATTAAAATCATTCAAGGTCTAACAATTTCTATTGTTTTGGCAACACTGGTCGGTTGTGCAAGTACGCCGAAACAGCCTCGCACATTTAACCAACTCGGTCAATTTCAAGAAATTCCGCTCAATCAAAATAGCTACCGTATCGGCTTCCGCACCCATCCTGATGCGTCATTTGGTTATGCCGAAGAAGTTGCACTGCTAAAATCTGCACAAGTTACCGTTCAGCAAGGTTTTGATTCGTTTAAAGTAATTGATGATCCGACCAATCGCTTGAACCAACAGCAACAACAGCGTCAAACCGTCGTTTATCCAAGCCGACCGTATTATTCATCATATGGATTTTACGACCGTTTTTATGATCCATTTTATCATCCATATTGGCATGATCCATTCTATGACACACCTTATGTGGTCAATGTCGATCCTGTTGAAGTCGCCTATACTATTCAAATGTTCAAGACCGATATGGCACCTGCGGATGCGTTCGATGCACGTCGTATCCTGCAAGCCATTGGTCAAAAATATGGACTACGCCCTGACGGTTCGGTGATCACACCCACACCACCACAAAATACACAAGGCGCACAATAAAAATATGGCTTAGGATGGATTGCCAATGACAGACTACACACATGATGAGGTTGAAGTTCCAAGCCTAGATCGTTCTAGAAAACTGGCGACCATCGCCTTAATTGTTGCCATCGTGTGTTGGATCATCCTGATGGTCTTGGCAAAAATCTTTCCTGACTATGTTTGGCTGATTCATATCTTGATGCTCTCTGCCGAAGCAGGTGTGGTCGGTGGACTCGCCGATTGGTACGCCATCACGGTACTCTTTCGTAATCCATTTGGCAAAATCCCACTACCAAAACTGCTTCGTGATCACACTGAAATTATCCCACGAAATAAAGCACGTATTGCCGAATCCATGGGACGGTTTGTCCAAGAGAATTTCCTCTCGCCAACAGTCGTTCAAAATAGTTTAAATAAAATTGACCTTAGCCTTGCAGTTGGGCAATGGCTACAACAACAGCAAAATAGTCAAAAGATCGTCGATGTGGTGCAATTCGGTGTGCCGAAGATTTTTGAATTTGTTGAACAACATCAAATCAGTCAATTCATTCAAGACAACAGCGTTCAATGGTTAAAAAATACCAAGTTCAATCATCTACTCAGTGAAATGCTTCGTGCCGTCTTAGACAATGACTTTCATCAAGAAGTCTTGCAACGTGGCTTGGATATGGCGCACAACTGGGTACGTAACAATCCTGAGCGTACTTATCAGCTCACTGAGAAATTATTCTATGAGCTTGGCGTCGGCAGACTTGCCAAAGGTGCAACGTGGATTGGTATCGACGTGCAACAGCGCACGATTAATGCCTTTATCTCAAAAGTCGAACAGATGCTAGGCAATCCTGAACATCCGTGGCGCATGCAATTGGAAGAACAAGCACGTCGTATCATGGAGCAACTCGCAGACAATGACAGTGAGCTTAGTATTCAATTAGATGACAGTAAAAACCAACTGCTCGAAAGCCCGCAATTGGTCAACTTTATTGGTAGTTCCGTGGCGATCCTTTGCCAAGCGATCAAACAAGATTTGGAGCAAGAAAACTCAGGCATTGCCAGTAATCTTCATGCAGCGATCATGCAACTTGGACAAAATGTCGAGCGCAATCAAGCCGTTCGTGAAGTCTTTAATCAACGCTTTAGCCAAATCGCTGTACAACTCAGCAACGACTATAGTGACAAGGTGATTCGCTTTATCAGTGAGCGTATTCATGAGTGGGATTCGCATGAGATGATCGACAAGATCGAAACCGAAGTCGGTGGCGATCTACATATGATCCGAGTTAATGGTGTGGTGGTTGGTGCCTTTATTGGACTATGTTTGGGGATATTCCGTGCCTTGGTCGAGCACTTTATCTAAATATGTTTTGAGTGCTATTACTCAAACAATTTAGCACTTTCAATCTCAAAACTTCTCAGTTATATTTTAAGGATAAATTTTACATAGCCCAAAACGAAAACAACCCCGACATCCTGTCGAGGTTACTTTGAATTCGGCTTGAGTCGCATCCTGCTAACTCTGTACATCCTGTACTTTGCGTTGGAAACATCCTGTCTCTCAATAAGCATATAATAGAAAATTATTTAACTTCCGCAAAGACGACAAATGCACTTCAGTTTAAAACAGGTCGTCTAAGATTTTTCTTATAAATTAAAGCTTAAATTATTTAGGTTACAGTTTGATGATGAATCGAATTTTTAGTTTAGCATTGCTCTCAACCAGCATAATGGCATGTAGCAATATCAACAATCAGCTAGATTCCTCGGACAAATCTTCCACAGATCAATCCCAAGCGACACCGTCTAATCCAATTAAAAATACTTCGGCGAATGATTTGAAAGATAGTGGTTTGAAAGATAATGATTTAAAAGATGATGCGACCAAAGACCATGATTTAGCACGTCATCTACTACCGAGCATGATTGAGCATAGTTATGGGAAAACGGATTATCTCGAAGCATGGCGGGATCTCAACGGCGATCAGATCAAAGATGCTGTAGTACTACTGCAAGGCACTGAGTGGTGTGGCTCGGGGGGTTGCACGATGTTAATTTATCATGCCAAAAATGATCATAGTTTGACTTTAGTGACGAAAACCACAGTGACCAACACACCGATTTATCAACTATCGAGCACGCATAATGGTTGGTCTGATCTATCGGTGTATAGCAAAGGTGTTGGTCAGGTCAAACTCTCTTTTGATGGCAAATCTTATCCAAGCAATCCATCATTAGAAAAGTCGTATCAAATCCAAAAAGCTGATCAACAATTAGAATTGAGTAAACCTTTAGAGCTCAACTAACATTGTTTGTGTAAGACTGATAAAATTTATCTCAATCGTATAAGTGTCAGTCGCATTGTTCGAGGTCAGGACACCATCTGTAAGATGATGTTCTTAAAACTGATTGTATAAATTCTGGTATATGACCGAGTTTGCGGCTGACAAATGGTTTTGCCCTTGCGCCATACATGGCTCATCCCGAAAGCCTTGCGAGATAATATCTCTCAGGTCGAACCTGAGCAAGATTGAAACATATTTCAATCGAAGCGTAAGACCCAGTGGTTAATCGTGACACACGAATATAAGTAGTAGATCTATTTAGAACAATTATATTCTTCAGCACATTTTACCAGTCGCCTTTGGCGACTGGTAAAATGTGGGAAGTTTAGGGGCTTACGCCCCTAAAACCCCAAAAACACATTTCTATGAAGAATATTATTTCAACAATAAGCTATTGATACGTTTCACATATTCCGCAGGGTTATCAGGTAATCCACCTTCTGCAATCAAGGCTTGGTCAAAAATCACATTGGCTAAATCGTCAAACTGCGCACTGCCTTCGAGCTTTTGTACCAATGGATGCGATGGATTGATTTCCAAGATTGGTTTGCTTTCAGGCACCGCTTGACCTGCATCTTTAAGCATACGGATTAACTGTGGAGAAAGCTCGCCATCACCCGTCACTAAACAAGCTGGCGAATCGACCAAACGACTGGTCAAGCGCACTTCTTTAGTTTTGTCTTTCAATGAGTCACTGAGTTTTTCCACGACGGGTTTGAATTTTTCAGTCGCTTCATCCAGTGCTTTTTTCTCTTCAGCATCTTGTAGATCGCCCAAATCAACTGCACCTTTGGCAATACTTTGCATTGGTGTACCGTCAAATTCATGTACGAAATTCATCGCCCACTCATCGACACGATCCGCCATCAACAGCACTTCAATGCCTTTTTTCTTGAACAATTCAAGCTGTGGCGAGTTCTTCGCAGTAGTCAAGCTATCCGCAGTGACGTAATAAATCGCCTTTTGCCCTTCTTTCATATTGGCTTTGTAGTCTGCCAATGAGGTGCTGATCTCGTCATTATTCGAGGTCGCAAAGCGTAAAAGTTTCAAGATACGTTCACGATTACCAAAGTCTTCACCCAAGCCTTCTTTGATCACTGAACCAAACTCAGCATAGAAGGTTTTGAATTTCTCTTGATCTTTTTCATCGTCAGATTTTGCCAAGCCATCAATCATGGTCAAGACACGACGTGCATTACCTTCACGAATGGTTTTCACGTCACGGCTTTCTTGCAGTAATTCACGGCTGACATTGAGCGGTAAGTCGGCACTGTCCACCACACCTTGTACAAAGCGCAGATAG
>LUMT01001087.1_pt1 | contig 10499 bp, 13 predicted proteins | sample 729741 | NCBI WGS metagenome assembly LUMT01 (sample SAMN03860299, study PRJNA289734) | marine metagenome | biome: seawater column; feature: ocean; material: water; isolation source: Red Sea water column Station 192 - depth 50m | place: Saudi Arabia: Red Sea | collected 2011-10-15 | depth 50 m | reverse complement strand
CGGTTATGTAGAGGTCAACACACCACAACTCGTTGACAGAAAATTATGGGAAGCTTCCGGCCATTGGGAAAAATATCAAGAGAACATGTTTATCGTCGAGGTGGATGAGGAACATGCGAGGGAAAAAGCAGTGAACGCTTTGAAACCAATGAATTGCCCTTGCCATGTCCAAGTTTATAATCAAGGGCTAAAGTCTTATCGTGATTTGCCGCTAAGAATGGCTGAATTTGGCAGTTGTAATCGTTATGAACCTTCAGGAGCATTACACGGCGTAATGCGGGTAAGAGGCTTCACACAAGACGATGCTCATATTTTTTGCCGCGAAGATCAAATTGAATCGGAAACCAAGAAGTTTATCAACTTTCTATCTGACGTCTATAAGGATCTAGGCTTTGAAAAATTCTCTATAAAATTTTCAGACAGACCAGAAAAACGTTCAGGAAGTGATGACGTTTGGGACAAGGCAGAGGATGCTTTAAAATCGGCCACCATAGCTGCTGGTTATGATTTTGAAATAAACCCAGGAGAAGGAGCTTTTTACGGTCCAAAACTGGAGTTTGTACTAACAGATGCGATTGGTAGGGATTGGCAATGTGGCACCCTTCAAGTTGATTTTGTTTTACCAGACCGATTAGATGCAAATTATGTGGGCGAAGATGGAAATAAATACCGTCCAGTCATGCTTCACAGAGCTTGCTTAGGTTCATTTGAACGCTTTATCGGCATATTAATTGAAAACTTCGCAGGTCGCTTACCTTTTTGGCTCGCACCTAGGCAAGTTGTTGTTGCAGCAATTGTGTCTGATGCAAACGATTATTGTGAGAATGTGGTAAATGCCTTGAAAGCAAAAGGGATACGGGCTGAGACAGATTTGCGAAATGAGAAAATCAATTACAAAGTACGAGAGCATTCCGTTAGTAAAATTCCTGTAATTTTGGCATGCGGTATGAAAGAAATTTCCAATAACACTGTGTCGGTTAGAAGACTTGGTGAAAAGCAAACAACGATTGAACAGTTAGATAAGATTTTAGAACAATTGACAGAAGAAGCTAAGTCTCCCGATCAAAATAAATAAGAATCCTGACTATTTATTTTTTTCTCGAGGACCTAAAGTAAGTTCTCCAGTCTCAAGTTTAATGAGCGGTCGCTTCATGACTTTAGGGTGGAGCTTGATAATTTCTTCAGTTTTCTTTTCTCTAGTTTTGGAGTCTAAAGATCGCCAGGTAGTTGACCTTTTATTGACAATTGCATCGCCAAACTTAGCTATTGCTTCCATTAAAATATCATCGGGAACTGGCGTAAGGCTTACATCAATCAATTTGAAGTGTGGTTGTGATTTTAAAAGCAATTTACACGCATCACAATTTTTCAATCCATAAAAAATCATAAATCAAATCATTTTTTTATTTGCTTAAGTGAAATTATTCTCTTGAATTTTTAAATTTTAAACCATCTTATTAAAGTGTTACAGTCAGAATTGGGTTAGTAGCCGAAAAAGTTACATGTCAATTACGGTAGTGACAACCCCAAATAATGGGGGAAATTTAGTATAAGGAGACGCGGAAATGCCCAATGGCACCGTGAAATGGTTTAATACCAAAAAAGGGTTCGGCTTTATTGAACCGGAAGATGGCGGCAAAGACGTTTTTGTTCATATTTCAGCTGTTGAAGCTTCTGGATTAGCAGGTTTAGAAGATAACCAGAAGGGTACTTATGAATTGCAAGAAGGTCGTGATGGTCGTCAAATGGCTGGTGATTTGAAGGCTGTCTAATCTTTTTGTAATCTGCCCGCTTCTTGGCCCGCAAGATCAATCAGATTACGCATAAAAGGTTTATCTAAACATTCTGTTCGCGTTGCCGCGAACAGGCCACGTTGAACTCCGGTTTTTTTAAGCGGTTTCACAGTATAGTCAGAGTTGTTTTTAATTTCAGAAACAACCCAATCTGGCAAAACGGTTACCCCTCGATCTGACGCGACTAACAGAAGTATTATAGAAGTTAAGTCTGCTTGCCTAATCTGTGCCGGCTCAATTTTGTTTGGAATGAGTAGCTGCGAAAAAACATCAAGCCTCGTTCTATCTACTGGATAAGTTATCAGCGTCTCTGTAGCAAAGTCTGAAGCTTCTATCCATTTCTTCTTCGAAAACGGGTGTTTAGCCGCCGCAACAAATACCGATTTGTAATCAAATAAATGCGTGAAAGTAATTCCCGATAATTTTTCCGGGTCTGATGAAATTACTAAATCTACATTTTCTTTTTGTAATGCGGGAAGAGCTTCAAATGCTAAGCCTGGTTTAATGTCAATATCGACGTCTGGCCATTTTTGCCTAAACTTTTCTAAAACAGGAAATAACCACTCAAAACATGCATGACATTCAATCGCTATGTGAAGCCGTCCCGATTTGCCGGCCCTCAGATCGTCAAATTCAGATTGTAAAGCATCGATTTCTGGCAGAATTTTATTGGCAAGTTTAAGCAGCCTTTGGCCCGCGACAGATAAACGAATTGGTTTAGATTTTCTTATAAAAAGCTCAACACCAGTTTGTTCTTCTAATCCCTTAATTTGGTGACTCAAAGCGGACTGAGTAATATTTAATAAGTCTGCGGCACGCGCCACCCCACCCGCATCATGTATAGCTCGTATAGTTCTGAGATGGCGAAACTCAATATGCATTTTCATATGAAACTAATAACCTTATCTATTTTATATGAATGTAATTCATATAAAATAGATGCGAACATGGCATCAAGTTATAAATCATTAAAAAAGTAGCAATCTTTATAGAACTTGAAGACCACGACTATACAAGAGACTTTTCTGAGTTAAAAAAGTGAAATTGATTTTCATCAAAAACAGCTTGTGTTGACATTTCGGACATATATTTTCATTTAAAAATTTCTTTAAATTCTCACTTTATAGCTCTTGCATTGGCCACACAACCTATTAGCCTCGCAGATGCATATAAAAACCGCTCATAATAATTAATTCTCAGGGGGCTTGTTTGTATTTTATTGGGATTGACTTGGGGACTTCCGGCCTTAGAGCTATTTTAGTCGACCAGTATGGTAGTTTTGTTGCAAGCTCTGAAGCTAAATACACAGTAACAAATAAAAACCCTGGTTGGAGCGAACAAGATCCAGAAGATTGGATTAAGGCCTGCAAACTTGTTTTCAAAGAACTGCAAACAAATTTTCCCAATGAAATATCAAAATTGCGAAGTATAGGTGTGGCAGGTCACATGCACGGAGCGGTTTTACTGGATAAATTACAAAAACCAATTCGACCCTGCATACTTTGGAATGATACTCGATCTCACATAGAGGCCGAGAGCTTAGATAGCCAAGAACACGTCCGAGAATTATCAGGAAATATTGTTTTCCCAGGATTCACAGCTCCTAAACTTTTATGGGTGAAAAATAATGAACCAGAATTGTTTGAAAGAGTTGAAACTGTCGTTTTGCCATCGGGTTTTTTAAATACGTGGCTAATCGGAGCCCCTTTTGCAGACATGTCAGATAGTGCTGGAACTAGTTGGCTCGACATAAAAAAAAGAAAATGGTCAAAACATTTGATTTCAATCAGTGATATGAAAATGGAGCAAATGCCAAAGTTAGTTGAGGGTAATCAAGTTGCGGGACAAATTCGAGCTGATCTGACCTCTGAGTTTGGCTTTCCCAAAGATGTTAAAATCGTGGGGGGTGCCGGTGATAATGCTGCAGCTGCTTGTGGTGTAGGCGCCATTAATGAAGGAGACGGCTTTGTGTCTTTAGGAACATCTGGTGTTTTGTTGCTAAGTAGAGACCAGTGTAATCCATTTACAGATGCCGCAGTTCATACATTCTGCCACGCTATTCCCCAAAAATGGTATCAAATGGGAGTTATTTTATCTGCAACGGACAGTATAAACTGGCTTTCCAAGATATCAGGTAAGTCAGCTGTGGAACTAGATCAATTACTCCCAGATCAACCATCAGGACCTGCAAATGAAAGATTTTTCCCATATTTGTCAGGCGAACGTACGCCTCTAAATGATCCCCACATACGCGCAGGTTTTTCAGGCCTAGGGCAAACCTCCGATCTGAAAAAATTAACTCAGGCTGTTATGGAGGGTGTATGTTTTGCTCTCAGGGATTGCCTAGAGGCAATAAGAGAAACCGGAGCATCACCGTCCTCTTTGTTAGTGATAGGTGGGGGAAGCGCTTCTCAATTTTGGCTCCAGACACTCTCAAATGTTCTCAACATAGAATTAGAGAAACCAAAGAGCGGAGAATTTGGAGCAGCTTTGGGAGCAGCCAGGTTAGCTATCTCATCCATAATAAAAGAACCTATTGAAAACATTATGTCTAAGCCTGAAATTGAAAAAAAGATTATTCCTGATCAACGATACGTCAATCTCTATAAAACTGCTTATCAAAAATTTACACAAGGCCATTCAAACTTGAGAGGACTTCAATGACCCATGATTTTTTTAAAGACCTAAAGCCAATTCAATATGAGGGATCTGAAAGCAACTCAAGCTTAGCATTTCGCCACTACAATCCAGACGAAATTGTACTGGGCAAACGTTTAGAAGAGCATCTTCGCTTTGCTGTAGCTTATTGGCATAGTTTTGCTTGGGAGGGAGGAGATCCATTTGGTGGCCTTACTTTTGAAAGACCATGGCACCCACAAGACAATATGGAAAACGCTTATCTAAAGGCCGATGTGGCTTTTGATATGTTTTCAATTCTTGGACAACCCTACTTTTGTTTCCATGATGCTGATGTTCGTCCAGATCAAGGTAATTTCCCAGATAATTTAGCAACGCTTAATGAAATTACCGATTACTTTTTAGATAAAATGAAAAATCAAAAAACAAAATTACTTTGGGGGACAGCTAATATGTTCAGTCATCGGAGGTGGATGGCTGGAGCGTCCACCAATCCAGATCCTGACGTTTTTGCATTTGCCGCAGCGACAGTTAAAAGCTGCATAGATGTTACCCATAAACTAGGCGGTGAAAACTATGTTTTATGGGGAGGAAGAGAAGGGTATGAAACATTACTCAACACAGATTTAGAAAAAGAGCTAGATCAGATGGGCCGATTTTTATCGATGGTAGTCGATTATAAGCACAAAATTGGATTTCCAGGTATGATACTTGTTGAGCCAAAACCACAAGAACCGTCAAAACATCAGTATGATTTTGATGTAGCAACCTGCATCGGTTTTCTGCGAAAATATAATTTGGAAAATGATGTTAAAATCAATATTGAACAAGGGCATGCTATTTTGGCCGGCCATTCCTTTGAACACGAAATTGCATTGGCTGTTTCAGAAGGTATGCTTGGTTCAATCGATATGAATAGAAATGATTACCAATCGGGCTGGGATACTGATCAATTTCCAAACAATACTCCTGAGGTTGCACTAGCTTACTACCACATCATAAAAGGAGGAGGTTTTCAGTCTGGCGGAACAAATTTTGATGCCAAACTCAGAAGGCAATCAATTGATGCTGAAGATCTTATTGCTGCTCACGTTGGAGCGATGGATGTTTGTGCAAGAGGTTTCAAAGCCGCTGCCGCGATGGTTGAAGATGGATATTTGGAACAGGCCCTTCAAGAAAGGTATGGAGGTTGGGAACATCAGGAAGCACAAAATATGCTAAATAGCGATTTGGCTACCATCACAACAAAAGTTATTGAGAATTCTATTAACCCAAGACCTAAATCAGGAAAGCAGGAAGCATTAGAGAACTATGTAAATCGTTTTGTTTAATGCAAGTAAGTTTTAGCAAAACTTTTCAATTCCAACCCATTGAACATCTGAGTATCGTTCTCCATGAGCCCAGCCAATGGGAAGAAGACGGTCAATTTGATCAGAAATCTCTTTAGTAAGATTGAATTGGCTACCCAAAGCTAATTCCATCAAATGCCCTCGGGAACGAGTTCCGGGAATTGGAAGTAGATGCTCACCTTGGTTTAATGTCCACGCAATAGCCATCGTTGAAGGTGAAACATTTAAATCGGCACAAAGTTGTTTAAAAGGCTTAAGCAAATTCAAGTTTTGATTAAAATTTGGCTGTAAGAACCGAGGATTACCTTTTCGAAAATCAAGCTCACCAAAAGTAGAGGGATCTGGTGGTGTTGTTGAAAAAATTCCACGCCCTAGAGGTGAAAACGGAATAAAACTTAAATTTGAGGAGCGTGTCCATAACGTCCTCGATAGGAATGCTTGGGTCACGACGGTGAATATAAAATAAGTCAACGTAATCAACACCCAAACGTTCTAGTGACTTATTCAATTCTGTCTCTAAATGCTGCGATGAATTATCAAAAGTACGCTCTTGAGTTTCAGGATCACGAGAAATAGAGGCCTTTGTAGCAATAACAAATGGGTTCCCATTATTTTTAATGTAATTACCAATCATTTTTTCAGAAACACCCATGCCATAGACGTTGGCAGTATCCAAAAAATCTATCCCACAGTCCAAAGCTGTTTTTAACGTATCGTGAGCCTCCTTTTCGTCTGTAGGACCGTAAAATCCAGCAAAGCTCATACAGCCTAACCCAATTTCAGATACTAACTTCCCTGATTGTAACAACCTTCTTTTTTTCATTTTGCACCACTTATAAAAATATTGACATTCTTCTTATCGATAAAATTTTTTCTTAAAAATACCAAAAAAAACATGCCCGTAAGCACAATAATGATAGTCGGAGCCGGAGCACTATCAATATAAAAACTTAAATATAAACCAAGTATCATCGCACAAATATTGACAAAAACAGAAATAATTAGCATCGAACTAAGTCTTTTAGACAACAAAAACGCGATTGCTCCTGGAATGATAAATAATCCAATCGCTAATATTAACCCCACAGCCTTTAACGTTGCTATTATTACTAATGATAAAGCCGCTAACAATCCATAATGCAGGAAACCAGTTGGAAGAGCTAACGCTTTGGCTTGAATTGGATCGAAGCTTAGCAACATTAAATCACGCCAAAAGATAGCAAAAAACAAGACAATTATGAAAGTTATTATTAGGGCAGTTAAAATGTCTGATTTATCAATACCTAAAATATTACCAAAAAGAATGTGTTCTAGATGGGCTGTTGTATCAAATGCAACAAACAAGACTATTCCAAGACCAAACATACCTGAGAAAATTATGCCCATAATTGTATCTTCTTTAATTCTACTGTTGTCAGAAAAGAAACCCGTTCCCCAAGCACACAACATACCCGCTATGAAAGCTCCTATAAGTAAAGGAATTCCCACAATATAGGCGATAACAATACCAGGTAAAACAGCATGAGATATAGCATCGCCCATTAAGGCCCAGCCCTTAATAACTAAGAAACATGATAAAATCGCTGTCGGAAAAGATAAAATAATCGCAATCAAAAAGGCTTTTTGCATAAATATAAACTGGAAAGGCATAAAAAATTCTTCAAAAGCCATTTTCAATCCTTTTATTTGCTTGCCTTATTTTTAAACTAGCGGAGATATATCCATATTTGGGAGCTGTCATAAAAACCCCCAGAAAAACGATAGTCTGCAGAACTACAATTATTCCACCAGTTGCACCATCAATAAAAAAGCTCAAATAGGCTCCGATAAAACACGTACCCGATCCTATTAAGACTGACAAAAGTATTAACTTTGGAAACCGGTCACAGATTAAATACGCAGTTGCTCCAGGCGTAACGACCATCGCAATTACTAAGAACGCACCGACAGTTTGCAATGCAGCGACTATGGATGCTGATAACAAAGTAAAAAAAACAATTTTTAATCTAGACGGACTTAAGCCAACTGTTCGAGCATGAGATTCATCAAAGAAAACGACCATTAAATCTCGCCATTTAAGGAACAAAATCACAAGTGATATGGAACCAATAATTAATAACTGAAGCATATCGGAATATGATATTGCCAAAATATTACCCATGATGATCGTTTCTATAGATATAGACATTGGATAAAGTGATACGACGAACAGCCCCGCTCCAAAAAATGCTGTGAAAATTATGCCAATTACGACATCAGTCTTTAATCCAGATCGCTCACTGAGAAATAGCATTAAGGAGGCAGCAAGCCCTCCGGAAATAAATGCCCCAATAGCAAAAGGTATGCCTAACAAATATGCTCCTGCAACACCTGGAACAACGGAATGTGCTAAAGCATCACCAATTAAAGACCACCCTTTAAGCATGAGATAAGCAGAAAGAAATGCACACAAACCTCCAACTATAGTAGACACCAAAATCGCTGAAGTCATGTAGCCGTAAGAAAAAGGTTCAAGTAAAGTATCAATCATCTATTTTATTTCTTTTGGTCACTGATTTCTTTGGCTCTCCATATTGGACAAATGGTCGTTCATCATCTGTGAGAATTGTTACTTCCCTTTGGTCGCTATCATCATGCAGATCCGAACCACCCAGAGTAAAACGACGCAAAACACCGCCAAATGCCTTTTCTAAATTTAAATTTGTAAAAACATCCTCTGTTAATCCGTGTGAAATAACGGTTCCTTTTACAAGGACAGTGCGGTCACAAAACTCTGGAACTGAGCCTAAATTATGTGTTGAAACAAGCATAATGTGACCTTCCTTTTTTAAATCTTTAAGCAAACTTATAATTTGTTCTTCTGTTTTCACATCAACGCCTGTGAAAGGTTCATCTAAAAGAATAACTTTTCCCTCTTGTGCTAATGCTCTTGCTAGAAATACACGTTTACGTTGCCCACCAGACAATTCACCTATCTGTCTGTCTTCAAAGTCAAGCATTCCTACGCGTTCCAAGGATTTATGAACGATTGCAAGGTCCTCTGCCCTGGCCCTACGCATCAAGCCCATCTTTCCATAACGGCCCATTAAAACAACATCTTTAACCAAAACGGGAAAATCCCAATCCACTTCTTCTGATTGAGGTACGTATGCAATTAGATTATTCTTGAGGGCGTCTTTTACAGAGTAACCAAGTAGAGATATTTTTCCTCTAGCACTTGGAATAAAACCCATTAGAGCCTTAAATAAAGTAGACTTACCAGCACCATTTACTCCGACCAAAGCCGCAATACTCCCCTCAGGTATTTTAAAGCTTGCTGATCTCAGCGCGGTGTGGCCATTGCGATATGTGACTGTTAAATCTTCAACGATAATGTTCTTCTGTGAATTCAAATTTTGATCTATTCCCATGATTAAAATACTACAGGTTATCCACTATGCCATTTATCACTGTTGTCGATGTAACTCTCAGAAGATCGATAAAAGTCGGCACTTTCCCATCACTTTCGCTAAGACTATCGACATAAAGTTCGCCACCATAAGCCACTCCTGTATCCTGCGCTACCCTCTTAGCAGGTCTTGTATTCACTGTGCTTTCACAGAAAATGACAGGTATATTATTTTCACGAACTCCATCTATTACTTTTTGGATTTGTTTTGGCGTTCCGACTTGTTCAGAGTTCATCGGCCAAAGGTACAGCTCTTTCAAACCAAAATCTTTTTGCAAAATAACTGAATGCCCCTTCACATGTTACCAACCATCTTTTATCCAAAGGAATTTGATCCAATTGTGAAATAAGCGGTCTAATAACTTCGTTTATTTTCTTTTTATACAAGCTGGCATTAAGTTTGTATATTTCAGCATTTTCCGGGTCTTCTTTTGCGAGAGCTCTTTGTATATTATCAATATATACAAAAGCAGAGTTTACTCCCATCCAGGCATGTGGGTTTGGTAGTCCTAGATATGCACCCTCGGCTATTTCTAAAGGCTCAATTCCCTCTGATACAGTATAATAACGCGCATCTCCAAGTTGAGAAATAAACTTCTCGAACCAAAGCTCAAGGTTGAGCCCATTCCACAGAATTAAATCTGCGTCGTAAGCTTTGACCAAATCTTTAGGCGTTGGTTGATAGCCATGTATTTCAGCACCGGGTTTGGTAATAGAAACTACTTCTGCTGCATCTCCAGCCACATTTTGGGCAATATCAGCAATAACTGTAAAGGTTGTTACCACTTTCAACTTTTCATCAGCGAAAGCTAATGTCGAATTGAAAAAAAAGAAAAAAATCAGTAAAAAACGTATCATAAGCAGCCTTTTGCTAATGCGAATTATTCGCAACTAGATAAGTATGTAGTCATATTTCATTATTTTGGAAGTCTTTTCATTAAAAAAAAATTTATTAGTTTCAAATCCTGAAATAAACCGCTAATGCTCCAAATTTCGAGCTGTAAAATTAATGGTACATTATATGGAAGAAAACTGGCGTGAATTTTGGAAAGGTGTTTTAGCACAACTACCAGTACAACTTGGCGTCATTCCATTTGGCTTAGTCTTTGGAGTGCTAGGTATTGCTAGCGGCTTGACGGCAACCCAAACTATTCTCATGTCCTCAATTATATTTGGTGGAGCAAGCCAGGTTGTATTTGCTCAACTTTGGTCCTCCGGCACCTCTCCCATTGTTACTGGAGGATCGGTTGCAATTATAAACATGCGGCATAT
>LUMT01001015.1_pt1 | contig 10532 bp, 10 predicted proteins | sample 729741 | NCBI WGS metagenome assembly LUMT01 (sample SAMN03860299, study PRJNA289734) | marine metagenome | biome: seawater column; feature: ocean; material: water; isolation source: Red Sea water column Station 192 - depth 50m | place: Saudi Arabia: Red Sea | collected 2011-10-15 | depth 50 m | reverse complement strand
AATCTTCCTTGCGCGATTTCAAAACCTCTGCCCTCTCCAAGTAACAGGTTTTCTTTTGGAACTCTAACGTTTGTAAATTTCATATGAGCATGTCCATGTGGTGCATCATCATATCCGAACACATGCATCATTTTTTTTATTTCTACTCCCTCAGTTTCCATTGGAACAAGTATCATTGAATGACGTTGATGTTTTGGATTATCTGGGTTTGTTACACACATAAAAATGATAATTTTACATCTTGGATCACCAGCACCTGAAGTCCACCACTTTTCACCATTTATGACATATTCATCCCCATCAAGAACTGCAGTTGCTTGCATGTTAGTTGCATCACTTGAGGCTGTTCCCGGCTCAGTCATACCAAAAGCAGATCTTATTTTTCCATCTAACAATGGTTGCAACCATTCCTCTTGATGTTGTTCATTACCGTACCTTGCAATAACTTCCATATTTCCAGTGTCTGGAGCGCTGCAGTTCATTGCCTCTGATGCTATATGACATTTACCCATCTGTTCAGCTAAATGAGCATACTCATAGTTAGTGAGACCTGCACCAAACTCACTTTCTGGTAAGAATAAATTCCATAAACCTGAAGCTTTTGCTTTATCTTTTAGCTCATCAATTACTTCAGGATATTGATTCCATCTATCTTCGCCTTCCTTTATTTGATCATGAAAAACATGTTCTTTTGGTTTTACTTCATCATTTATGAAGTTTTTTACTCTATCAAGTAAGTCGATAGCTTCTGGTCTTAATTCAGGCATCATGTGATAAGGTCTCCCGTTATATCAAAAATTTTGTTACTATTATAAATATGGTGAATAGTATGTATGTATCTATCTCTATGATAGCTGTATGTAGAGTACAAATCTAGACGAAATTTACACATATAGTTTGCTAAAAAAATAACGTAAGGGGAATCGTTAAAATGAAAATAAGTTCTTTTGATTTAAATTTGTTCGTAATTTTAAATGCTATTTATACTGAAGGTAGTCTAACAAAAGCTGCAGAAGTAGTTGGTATTACTCAACCCGCTGTTAGTAATGCTTTGTCGCGTTTGAGAGAAAAATTTAATGATGATCTGTTTGTCAGAACAGGCTCAGGAATGATTCCAACGCAAAAGACTGAGAATATAATTACTGATGTTCAAAATGCGCTTACATTAATCCAACAAAGTGTAAATGAGCCAGATACGTTTGATCCAAAATCATCAAAAAGAAATTTTAAACTTTCTTTAGGAGATGTTTCTGAGGGACGAGTGCTGCCATTTATCATGAAAGAAATATACGCAGATTCTAAAAATATTTCTGTTGGAAGTTTCGCTTATCAAAGAAGTGATCAAGTTCATGCTCTTGCAACCAATAATTTAGACTTTGTTGTCGATCCAATAATACCTAGATCAGATGAAATTAATTCAGAAAAAGTCTTCGAAGATGATTTTGTTGTGATGTATCGTGAAGGTCACGATCTTTCAAAAATTAAAGATGTTTCTGTCGATGATATTCTTGATCAAAAACATCTTCATGTTTCTAATAGAAGAAGAGGTCTTCATTTAATAGACACAGAATTAGAAAAAATTGGCTATAGAAGAGAGGTAGCACTAAGGTGTCAGCACTTTCTCATAGCACCAACTATCATTCAGTCAACAGATTTGGTGCTCATGGGTACTAGAAGTTTTGCAAATAGAAATAATTTACCCTTTGCTGAAATTCCTCTAGATATTCCATCCATGGAATATTTCTTAATATGGCATAAAAATGACGAAGGTGACGGTGGTCATATATGGATGAAAGATTTAATCGTTAGAGCCTTCAAACACGCTCAAAGATAAATATAGTCAACTTAGATTGTGACTTGACGTTTTCACAATCCCTCCATCTGAAGTTATTGTCTCACCAACGGTGTATGCTCCAGCTCTAGAACAAAGAAATATGGCTAAACCAGCCATATCCTCTGGAGTGCCAACCCTATTCCTCGGATTTCTTTTTGCAATTTCGCTATAGTCATGATTTACGGCTGCTCCAAGCATATTGCTTGGATAAGGACCAGGTGCAATGGCATTAACCAAAATATTTTCACTAACTAGCTTTGCAGCCAAGACTCTGGTCAGATGATGAACTGCTGCCTTTGAAGCTCCATAAGGATATGTCTCCATTGATGGAACATTTAAGCCATCAATAGAACCTATATTAATCACCCTGCTAGGATCATCTTCAGTAGCCCTTTCAGAGAGAAGTTCTTTAAGTTGTTGAGTTATAAAAAATATGGACTTCACGTTAAGGTCCATAACTTTGTCCCACCCTTGTTCAGAAAAGCTTTCTAATGGCTCACCCCATGCTGCTCCTGCATTATTTATCAAAAAATCAATACCATCTTCATTTTCTTTCAAGACTTCTACAAAATCTTTTATACCCTCCATCGAGCTTAAATCACATGGAATTGGAATACATTCATTTTGATATTTATCAGACAACTCTTTCGCTTTATCAATTAGAGCAGGAGCTTTTCTGGCAGAAACATATACTTTTACTCCGTTTGCAAGAAAACCAGCAGTAATCATTTCACCAATACCCCTTGAGCCACCAGTAACAACAGCTATTTTATTTTCAATATTAAATAAATTTTCTATTTTCATATTCAACTTCTCATAATTAAGTTACCAGATATATTGTAATGTAAATTAAAGAAACTTAATTTAATTAATTGTTATCTAGGGTAGAATAATTTATGGATTTTTTAATAAATTTCCTTCTATTAGGCCTATCTTTGTCAATATTGATATGGGGAGCTGACAAATTTGTAGATAGCGCTTCAATAATTGCAAAGCAACTTGGCATTAATGAATTAACTATAGGCTTAACAGTTGTTGCTTTAGGAACTTCTGCTCCAGAAATTTTTGTTGGCATCTCATCAATTATTAATGAGAGTGAATCTTTAGCAATGGGCGCTGTTGTTGGGTCAAATATTTCTAACATTGCTTTAATTTTTGGTGTTTCTTGCATAGGTATTGCTGCTAAACCCAAAAAAACTCCATTAGTACAATTTGTTCCATTTTTATTATCATCATTTATTCTCGGTTATGCACTAATTGATTTATCAATTTCAAAATTTGATCTTTTACTGAAGAAAGTTCAATTTATACAATTTTCGCACTTTTATTTGGATTAATTGCTCTTGTAGCTGGATCAAATTATGCAGTGGTATATGCTGAAAAAATTGCAGTTCTTTTAAAAATTTCAGAGCTTGTTATTGGACTAACCATCATAGCTATTGGAACTAGCTTGCCTGAATTAGCAGCTACGATTAGTGCAGTAATTAAAAAGAAAACTGATATGGTTGTTGGAAATGTAATTGGTTCAAACGTCTTAAATATAACTCTGGTCGTTCCAATTATCGGATTTTTCTCAAATGTTCAACTTGATAGCTTAATTCTATCAAGAGACTTTTTTGTAATGATTATTGCAACAATCTTATTTGTGATTATTGGTATATCCTATTCGTCTAAAGCATTTGGCAATAATTCAATTAAACTAGTTGGACTGATCTTAGTTTCTAGTTATTTGATATATATTCTTAGTTTGAGTAGCTTAATCTAAGCTTTTCTAATATAAAGGAGAATTATTCCAACAAAGAAAGCACAAACTTCAAAAACAAAAAAAGTATTATAGAATCCAGGAGTGGTCGGCAACATCGAAAAAATAACTCTGCCCAATGCAATTGATCCTACAATAAAAGTTATTAACTTGATTGAAAATATTCCGATATTTTCTTTAAAGATTCCCACTAAACACATAATACCTATACAAAGATTAAGACCTCCGTATATTCCTGCAATTTCAGAATAACCAATCTGAGAAGTAACAGATAATCCTACTGCTTCCAAAAAACTTGGGTAGCCCAGTTCTAATGCTCCAAGCAAAGGATCTAAAATTGCCCATACACCAATAGTTCCGTAGATTACTGCCATGAACAACAAATAAATTCTATTTATCCAAATCAAGTCATATTCTCCATTTTGTAATAAAATTAGCATTCATTATATATATAATGTTAAAGAGTGTAATCAAATATATTAATATTTCATACTTTTTTTTAATTTGTATTAATATTAATGGGAAAATTATGCTTGATGAAAATGACAAATTAGTCTCACCCCTACCAAAACCTTATGATGGTTTAGTATATTCTGTCGACGACCTGAAGTCTTTTATCGTCTCTACTGTGAAATCAAACAAACAACCAATTATTATATTTGGTGCAAACTGGTGTCCTGACTGCAGAATATTTTCTGGAACAATGGACATACCAAAAATTAAATCATACATAGATGATCATTTTGCAATCTTGTACATAGATGTAAAAAGATATGAAATAAACATGCAGTTAATGGAAGAATTTGGAATTCCATCTGCAGAGGGGATTCCAAGAGTTTTAGTATTTGATAAAAGAATGAATCTTATAAATAATTCAAATACAACTGAATGGAGAACTGCTAGGGAACGATCAAGTCAAGAAATTTTTGATTTCTTTCAAAACATGACTACTAATTAAATTGTCTACTTGCACTTGCAAATATTAGATAAAAAATTCCACCAAAAATTAAAACAAAGGAGCATATGTAAAAAATTGAGCTCCATGAATTAGTTATCTCAAGAATAAATCCTGCAACTATAGGTGCAAGAATTGCAGCAATCATTCCGATGCTTCCTGCAATTCCAACTAACGAACCAGTATATTTTGGAGCAAGGTCTGCATGATTTACTCCAAATCCACCAGCACAAATACCTGAACAAATGTTAATTAAGCAGAGCAAAATTACTGCATTTAAGAGAGAGTCCTCAAAAGAAATTAAATATAAGAAAAATGCAGATCCGAAAAATCCTATTGAATTGACAGTTTTTCTAACCTTGATAACTTCATAACCTTTTTTAATTAAGTTATCAGCCAGAAAGCCTCCCAATATCAGCGCAATCATTGCGACTAAACACGGAATTACAATTGAATATATAAATGCATTTGAGCCTAAATCTATTCCCATACCGCCTTGAGAGACAGGAGCGTTAACATATTTTGGTAAATAAGATAAAAATGTGTAAAGAGACCAATTATTACAAAATGTAGCAACAGTAATTGCCATAAATGGCTTATTTTGTATAAGTTTGAGAAATGGTATCGATGAAGCAGAAGTTTTTGCAGGTGCCTCTGATTGTATTAATTCTAATTCGTTTTTAGATAAATTTTTATTGCTTTCAGGAAAAGATGTAACAGTTGTGTTCCAAAAAAAATACCAAAAAAAGCCTAAAGCTCCAAAGGTATAAAACACCCATTCCCATGAATAATTGGCTATGATTAAGGCAGCAACTGCATATCCAAACAAAGTTCCAGCAGCAATTCCGCTATTTGTGAAACCTACAGCTCTAGTCCTTTCTTTAAAAGGTATCCATCTTGCATATATAGCATGCCATGATGGGAAAGTTACGCCCTCTCCAAGCCCCATTAATATTCGAATTAAAATCAGCCACCACAATCCTTGATATGAGAAAAAAGGAGTAATTATTGTAAAAAATGACCATATTAATAGAGCATATCCGAGAACTTTTTTACCGCCATATCTGTCTGCTAAATATCCTCCAACTATCATAGTAATCATATATCCAAAGTAAAAAGATCCTAAAATAATTCCAACTTGAGATTCAGACCAGCCAAATTGCTCTTGCATTGGAATTATTGCTACAGAAATGTTTACTCTATCGATGTAACAGATAAATACAGCTAAAAATGATAAAAAGATAATCTTAAATCGGTATGGAATAATCATTCAGGAGTAAATTTTATTGGCATCTCTTGAATTGCATGTACAAAATTATTTGGTGCTACTTTCCAGTCACCATTCACTTCAAAATCACTAAAACGAGTCAAAAACTGTTTATAAAACTCTCTTAATTGCATCAATGCAACAGGCTTGCCTAAGCAAGTATGTCTTCCAATACCAAATGCTAAGTGTTTTTCAGCATTTTCTCTGAGAATATCAAACTTGTCTGGATCTTTGAAAATTTCTGGATCTCTGTTAGCAGCTCCATACCACAAAGAAATTTTTTCGTATGGGCCTATCATCTGTCCATTTATTTCAGTTTCCTCTAAAGATGTTCTTCGCATATGGATAACCGGTGATACACATCTTACAGTTTCATTTATAAAGTTTGGTAAGAGCTCATAATTCTCTAATAAAATTTCTTTTTGTTTTGGGTTGTCATGAAGTAACTTAATTCCGCCACTCATAGTATTTCGAGTTGTATCATTTCCTGCAAAAATTATTAGCAGCCAAGAACCATCAAGAAATTCATCTGAGAGTTGTTGACCTTCGATTTCTGCATTGGCAATTGCACTCAACAAATCGTCGGATGGATTTTCTCTTTTATTTTTTAAAATGAATCTTCCATATTCAAACATTTCGTCAACCATTGCATTAAACATATCAACCATTGCTGGATCTGGTGTACTGTCAGTTTTTCCTTCGTTCTGTTCTTTTATCATTTCATAGGTAAAGTATTGAGCCAATTCTAGAAATTCCATCCAAGAAACAAGTTTTTGCCTATCTGCTTCTGGTATGCCAAGGATCTCTGATAACGTAAATATTGGTAATTGCTGAGAGACTTGCTGTACTAGATTGCATTCACCCATAGGAGCGATGACATCTAATAATTCGCCAACTTTAACAGACACTTTTTTTTGTAATTCATCTACGTAACCAGATTTAAAAAATGGCATGTGTTCCTTACGAAGCCCAAGATGCATTTCTCCATCTAAATTTAGCATATGGTCGATGGTAGATTTAAAAAGTTTTGGGTGTCTATTTTCTTCAGTGCCTAAAGTTAATAAATTTCCAGTAGAGTATTGTGAGGAGAAGATCTTTGGATTCATAGATACATGTTTTATGTCGTTATATGAAGTTAAGACCCAGTAACCAGGCTCAGGATCTGTTGGCATTGGGTCATGGAAGAATACTGGAGATTTCTCTCTAAGTTCTTTATATAAACTAATTGGTTGTCCTTTAGTAAATAAGTCAAGGTCGTTCAAAGAGCCTGAAGGCTTATGAGGATATGAAATATTGTGTTTTGGATGATTAATCTTATTACTTAAAATTTCATCAGATAATATGTATCCTGGGTTTGGATTAGTCACCTCCACCTCCTCCAGCATCTCCACCTGCAACTGTTCCATCTGAGGAAGGATTTGGATGAGTAAGATATATGCTAGACATAAACGCTGTACCGTCTCCAAGAGCTGCAGTTATTTCTTTGAGATTTAGTTTTTCACCCAAATCAGAGTAAGGCTGCACATCTCCAGAGTCTTTATCTACAATAAGTGCATCTTTTTTTGATACTAAAATAATATCTCCAGAAATTATTACTAAGAAGTATTGATTAAAATTGAACATAGATTTTTTGAATCTTTTTCGAAATTTAATCTTGCCAGTCTTCCATGACATTTTTGATATTTCTCTTGAGGAGGAAAGAAAATACATGTATCCATCATGTGAACTTGGTATAAATGGAATCATTGAGCTATGAAGATAATCTTGATAATGAGACCATAAAAAATCTCCATTATCACTTTTAAAACAATGAACCATTTTAGAGCTCCATGACGAGCTAAAAACAATAATATAATCTTCGAATTGTCCTATGATGTTTGGCTTGTAACCTGGAGAAATGTCTCCAACCCATACTGGTTTATTTTTAACTAGGTCGTATTTTGCAATAGATCCTTTTTTGCCAAAAATTGCTACTTTATCCATGAGTGCAATTATATATGTTTCAGATATGAGGAGTCGAACTCCTCATATCTGAAATAAAATTAGAAGCTATAGGTATATCTCAGCGCTATAGTTCTTGGAGGTATCCACTGCATCCAGTTTCTTGGTCTCCATGATGTGTCATCAACTGCATAAATATATGCCTCAGTTCTCTTATCAGTTAAGTTATCTATTGATAGTTGAAGCATAGAATTTTCACTCAAGTCTAATCCTAGATTAAAGTTTAGCTTAGTATAATCAGGTGAACTTGAATTAGGATTCTCAGCAAAAGTATTAAAGCTATCACCGTAATAATTTACGTCCAGTCTTGCATATGTAGGATATGACATTATGGTCGTGTCATAGACCAGACCAAGATTCCACTGGGTTTCTACAGTATTTGGAAGTCTATCTCCAGCAGAAGCACCAAGAGAATCAATATCAATTGAAGTTTCTGCAGTCATAGAGCTTCCTGCAAAATCTAAGGAAACTGAATCATTAATAGCGTAAGTAAAGTCGACCTCCCAACCAGAAGTCTCTGCTTTACCTCCATTAAAGTTATATCTCCAACCACAACCAGGTGTGACTTGGATTATTATTCCGTCCCAATCAACATCAAAATAAGTAACATTAGCCGTATAGTTTTCACCTCTAGCTTTTACTCCGAATTCAGTTGTCTCAGCCTCATCAGAATTGAATCTTCTTGAGAAGTTTGCTTGTGCTGCTTCATCACTGCTACAGAATGGAGGAAGTGGTGCCTGATTTCCACCAGGTCTATACCCTGCTGCTTGAGTTGCATACAAGGTCAAGTCCTCGTTTACTAAATAACTAACAGCATATTTCATTCTAGTATCAGACTCTGAACCAGATAATTCAGCACAGTCAGTTCCTGCCGGATCAGTACCGTCACAGCCAGTGCTATCCATATAAAAAATACCGTATTGATATGTTTTTGATGCATCTTCAATTTCATAATCTCTAATGCCCAATGTAAGCGTCAATTTATCATTTACGTTGTAGTCAAACTGACCATAAAGAGATGTCTCTTCTTGCTCATTAAATTCAGTATATGAAGCATAATACAAGTAAGGATAGCCTAAATGATCCGAACAAAATGGTGGACAATATGCTGTAGCATCATAAACAGCCGGATCAACTCCAGCAGCAATCGAAGTAACATAATCTAGCCAATATGCATCGACTGCATATTGAGTTTGTGAAATTGAATTAGGTTGTTCCTCAAATTTATAGTTATAGTAACCAATAGTCCACTCAAATTTTCCAGGTTTTGAAACTAGTCTCAATTCTGTAGTATCTTCATAATATTTGTCACCATCCACAATAAGCGGTGCAGGAACATAATCATCCATATCAATTCTAGCCCAGTCAGTCACAGCATCTTCTTCTACTGTTCTATCAGAGATAATTAAATTTGCATCGAAAGCACCAAAATCATATTTAATATTTGCTATTAGTGTTTCTCTTGTAATATCTTCAGACTCATCTGCTGCTAAAGCATGAGCATATTTTGGGTCATAGTTTGTAAGTACCGAGCTTCCATTAGGATAATCAGCTTCAGTTGCTGCAAATCCAGATATCGCACTCAAACGCGAACATGTTGGATCACCGTCCCAGTTATACCACCAACTTGATGCTTGAGGACAGCCTTCAACATAAACGTCAGCACTACCAGGCTTGCTCTGACCTGGTTCTAAAATACCATATGCTTTGTTATTAAAATTAACATACCTCAAACTTCCTGTTAATTTGCCCCCATTATTGAATCCTAGTGTGATCATAAGTTGAGAATCATCTTCCTCACCAACAGTATTGCCTGTCTGAATATTTTTATAGATACCTGGAGAAACAAGCTGCGAATATACAGCTCTTACAGCAAGACTGTCAGTTAGAGGCATGTTGTACATCATTTCGATACTAGTCTCAGGATCATTAGCTTTAACTTTATCACCATAACCAAGCCTAATTTTTCCGTAAGCTGAGCTTGGATCTGGTTTATTAGTTATGTATCTAATAGTTCCACCAATAGCATTAGATCCATAGAGTGTGCCCTGAGGCCCTCTAAGTACTTCAATTCTTTCAATATCAAATAAACTCATTAGTGAGCCGTTTATTTCATCAATATAAGTAGAAGAAGTTCCTGATGATCTTTGCGAAGTAGATGTATTTAGCCCCCTGAAAGTATAGTAATTTGATCCGCCAGGTGTCGACACACCAGCAATTGATCGCAAATAGTCTTCAGGATTAGTTATACCTCTCTCTTCTATTGTAGCTTCTGTAATTACAGATATGTTCATAGGTATTTCTTGAACAGTTTCAGCTTTCTTATTTGCAGTAACAATCACTTCTTCAACTTCTTGAGAAATCAAGACGAATGGAGCCAAAATTAGTGCGCATAAAATTGTCTTCAAATTTTTCATAATTTATATCCTCTCAAACAAAAAACCCAGCAAAAGCTGGGTCAATTCAATAAAAGCAGGTCCCAGCTATGCTGCTACTCCCCGGATTTTATGTAGGTTAATTTTTAACATACTCAAATGAGTATATATGTAAAAAAGAATTAAACTAGTAATTTAAGAAAAAAAGTATCTATTTTTTATATCCAATATTGGTAGGGATGGAGGGAGTCGAACCCCCACGCCTTGCGGCACTTGGTTCTAAGCCAAGCGTGTCTACCAGTTCCACCACATCCCCAGACAATGGCATTATATAGATA
>LUMT01000569.1_pt2 | contig 10535 bp, 12 predicted proteins | sample 729741 | NCBI WGS metagenome assembly LUMT01 (sample SAMN03860299, study PRJNA289734) | marine metagenome | biome: seawater column; feature: ocean; material: water; isolation source: Red Sea water column Station 192 - depth 50m | place: Saudi Arabia: Red Sea | collected 2011-10-15 | depth 50 m | reverse complement strand
GTCCAGCTTCAAGCATAGTAAATCCTGCTGCCATCCACATAACTAATGCACCCGCCATAACGGCATAAAATGTATCTAATGCAAATTTAATTTCTTCCATAATTTCTCCTTATTTAGATAGCATCAGAACCTGTTTCACCAGTTCTAATTCTTATTACATCATCAATACTTGATACGAAAATTTTTCCATCACCAATTTTTCCAGTATTTGCAGTCTTTGAAATAACATCAACAACAGTGCCCATGTTTTCATCCTCTACAAGAATATCTAGCTTAATTTTTGGTAATGTATCAACAGAATATTCTGCACCTCTGTACATTTCTGTATGTCCTTTTTGTCTTCCATAACCTTTAACTTCTGTAATTGTTAGTCCTTCAATACCTGCATCAACTAAGGCTTCTCTAACTTCTTGAAGCTTAAAGGGTTTGATTATTGCACTTACAAGTTTCATAGATCTTATAAGCTCGCTGATACTGAGAACACAAATGCATCTTCATCAGCACCGTATCCATCATCAGAAAAATCTGAGTAAGTTAATGCACAATCGTATGATCCACATGAAAATCCATATGATATTCCATAGTTATCGCCGTAATCATCATATTGACCGAAAGATACACCAACAGGTCCAATACCATATGACACTTCTGTGTAGTCTGGAGCACCATCAACACCAGATGCATATGTAAGACCAAGATCGCCCATACTTAAACCAACATAGATTTCTTCAAAATCTAAATCAGCATCATTTTCAGGATATCTATATTCAATGTAACCAATGTCTACACCGACACCACCAACTTCAAATCCATATCCAAAATAAAGATCTAGCTCAGAACCGGCACCATCATTAAAGTTAACGTTTGATCCCCATAGTCCAGCATAGAAACCACCATCAGAAGCATAATCAAATCCACCTTGAACAGCAGGTCCATCGGATTGAGTCATTCCTCTCCAAATATAATCGCTTGCAAAGCTAACATTTGCGCTTACTGAAGCAAATGATGGCAGTGAAACCATTGTTAATAAAAGTATTAATTTTTTCATTTAAATCTCCTTTTAAATATACTTACTAATATATATGCAATTGGTGTGCCAATTATGTAATTATTTTTTTTATATAAAAAAAAGTTATAATTTTTAGAAAATTTAGGAGTAAATATGGATCTCAATAACAAAGTAGCATTAGTTACGGGTGGAGCTTCTGGTTTAGGACAGGCCACCGTTGAAGCTTACGTGGCTAAAGGAGCAAAAGCTGTCATATTAGATATAAATGAAGATAAGGCTCTAGAAATAATAAATAATCTAGGTGAAGACAAGGTTATGTTTATATCTACTGATATTATGAAAGAGGATCCAGTAGTAGAGGCTATTAATAAAATTAAAGATAATTTTGGAGGGCTTCATATTGCAGTTAATTGTGCTGGAACTGGATATCCGGGAAGAATATTAGGTAAAGAAGCACCTCATCCATTAGATGCCTTTCAATTTATTGTTAATTTAAACCTTGTTGGAACTTTTAACGTTATGAGAATAGCAGCTGAATTAATGGATAAGAATGAACCAGATGAAAAAGGTGAAAAGGGAGTTATTATTAATACCGCTTCTATCGCAGGCATTGAGGGTCAAATTGGTCAATCAGCATATAGTGCATCTAAAGCAGGTGTTATTGGATTAACTATTACTGCTGCTAGAGACCTAGCAAGACATGCTATAAGAGTATGTACAATTGCTCCAGGAATTTTTGATACTCCGCTAATGCAATTAGCATCAGATAAGGTTCGAGATCCTTTATTAGAATCTACTCAATTTCCTCACAGATTTGGGCAGCCAAATGAATTTGCCGATTTAGCAGTTCATATTGTAGAAAATACATACCTAAATGGTGAAACAATTAGGTTAGATTCTGGAATGAGAATGAAACCAAGATAAATTATTGAACAGCTACCCAGTAAGTCATTGCGATAACAGCAACAATAATTAGAAACAAAATAACCTTAGCATCGCTTTTGCTATCAAGGTTTGCTTCATCTGATTCATAGTATTCTTTGTAGTCATCCTTCATATTTATTCTCCATGTTGTATCACAACTCTTCCAATTTGTTCACCTTTCAAGATTTTATCAATTTCTTCTTTAATTTCTGAAATTTTTACTATTTTCGTTTGATTTGAAAGATCAAGTGACCATTCATTTGATAATAACTCCCATAAATCTTTTTTTAGTTCTATGGATGATTCGGCTGAATCAATTCCACTTAACTGAATACCTCTTAAGATAAAAGGAAATACAGATGAAGAGAATTTTGGTCCAGCAACATTGCCACAGCATGAAACTACACCATGATTTGCAATCATTGTCAGCATTTTAGATAAAATGTCACCACCAACAGTATCTACTGCTGCAGAGTATTGAGCTTTATCCATTGGTTTTACAGGATCTGACATATATTCATTTCTGTCTAAAATTTTATTAGCTCCCATCATTTTAAGAGTATCGATTTGTGAGGATTTCCCTGAAATCGCATGAACTTCATATCCAATTTTTGAGAGGATTCCCACTGAAATTGATCCAACACCACCTGTAGAACCAGATACTAAAACTGGAAGTTTTTTTGAACAGTCACCATCAACAATTTTTTTTATACATGCAGCAGCAGTAATACCAGCTGTTCCAAATGACATACACTTTATATGATCTAATTCAGACGGCATTTTTATAACCCAATTGCTTGGGAGATGAACGATTTCTCCAAAACCTCCAAATTCAGACATTCCAATTTTATATCCTGTCGCAATAACATTATCACCGACAGAAAAATCTGGAGTTGATGATTCAATTATTTCTCCGGCTACATCTATTCCAGGAACAAATGGATAAGAAGAAGCTACACCTTTTGCTCCGGATGCTGCGAGAGCATCTTTATAATTTAAAGATGAGTAATGAACCTTTATTAATACTCGGCCTTGTTCAAGTTTTGGAATATCAATATCTTCTATAGAACCGTTAAAATTCCCTTCGCTTTCTCTTATAAGGTAACCTTTAAATTTCATTATTATGATTCAGATAAATATTTTTCAGCATCTAACGCTGCCATACAGCCAAATCCTGCCGAGGTTACTGCTTGCCTATAAATTTGATCTGATACATCACCAGCAGCAAAAACACCTTCAACAGATGAGCTTGTGACAGATCCATTTAAACCTGATTTGATGATGATGTAACCATTGTCCATATCTAATTGCCCATCAAATATTTCAGTATTTGGTTTATGGCCTATTGCAATAAAAACGCCCATGACTTCCTTGGAAATTTCAGAACCTTTATTGTCTAATTTTATTGATGTAACACCCATATCATCGCCACAAACTTCTTTAAGTTGTGTATCCCATAAAATCTCAATTTTGCCAGCTTCCTCTTGTTTAAATATCCTATCTTGTAAAATTTTTTCTGCTCTTAATTCATCTCTTCTGTGAACTAAATATACTTTTGAACATATATTTGCTAAGTACAATGCTTCTTCAGCTGCAGTATTACCACCTCCAATAACTGCAACATCTTGATCTTTATAGAAAAAACCATCACATGTTGCACAAGCGGAAACACCTTTACCTAAATATCTTTTTTCTGAGGGCAGACCAAGATACATAGCACTAGCACCAGTTGCAATAATTAGAGAATCACATGAATACTCGTTAACTCCTTTTAAGGTAAATGGTTTTTGAGTCAATGAAACCTCATTTATATGATCATTGATTATCTCAACATCAAACTCTTGTGCATGTTTTTTCATTCTTTCCATTAATTCTGGTCCTTGGAGACCGTCACTATCACCAGGCCAATTTTCTACATCAGTTGTAGTAGTTAATTGACCACCTTCCTGCATACCTGCAATTATGATTGGATTAAGTCCAGCCCTGGCTGCGTAAATACTTGCTGCATAACCAGCAGGACCTGAACCTAAAATTATTAATTTGTTATGATTGTCTGACATGTCATGAATTATAATTGAATATAAAGAAATTGTTATGGTTTATGCCTATAATTAGACCAATAATTAGATATAGTTAAATGCCTCCATATATAAAAAATACGCTATTAAATTTTCTAAGTTTTTTTCTTATTGCATTTTCATTATATATTTTTATATCACTTGTTTCTTATGATATTTCCGACTCTGGATTCTTTAATAAAAATTCTAATCAAACAGTTAACAACTTAGGTGGACCTCTTGGAGCAAAAATATCAGATTTCTTAAATACAATTTTTGGTTTTGGTGGATATTTAGTTCTTCTTGTTGGAAGTATTTGGGCTATTCAAACACTATTTTTTGAGGATCCATATTCATCTTTAAATAAGTCTTTAGTAAGACTGTTGAGTTCTATCCTTTTATTGGTATGTTTTTGTTCAATAGGGTATTTCTATTTTCTTGATAGCTTTGGAGGTGTTATTGGAAAAGAAATAATTTACTCATTATCTTCTTCAATTGGCGATATAGGATCATTAATATTTTTAGTCATATTATTAATACCTTCTACTTCATTAGCTTTTAATTTTTCGTGGTTAAAAACCATTGATAAAACAGGTGAAATTTTGATTATTTTTGGAAAATTTAGTTTTCAAATAATTTCAAGACTTCTTGTAAATCTAAAAGAATTAGTAATTCTTTTTTTCAGTAAAGTTAGAAAAATTGTCTCCACAATGCAGATTAGAAATGATAATAAAGTTAAGTCAGCATCAAAGCCCAAAATTTCAAAAGAACCTCAAATTAAAGAAAAACAGGTTGAAGAAATTAAAAAAGATCTCACTCAAGGTGATTTACCTATTAAAGATGAAACACCATTAAAAGAAGTATTAAAAGAAAGCTCTGACACTGACGAAGAAAAAAAAGAAAAGGCTGTTATGCCAAGTACTGAATTACTTGATAGAGCACTTGATGATGGAAGTTCATTGTCTGAGAGCGAATTAAATCAAATAGCTGAACTTCTTGAAGCCAAATTAGAAGAATTTGGTATTGAAGCCACTGTCGAATCAGTTCTACCAGGACCAGTTGTAACTCGATTTGAAATTCAGCCAGCACCAGGAACAAAAGCAAGCAAAATAACTAATATTGCACAAGATATTGCAAGATCATTATCGGTAAGCAGTGTTAGGGTTGTAGAAGTGATTGAGGGAAAATCATACGTGGGTATTGAGATACCAAATAATAATAGAAAAATGGTTAGGCTTACTGAAATACTCTCCTCGAAAGCATTTAAATCCTCTCCATCAAATCTTAGCGTAGCGCTTGGTCAAGATATTTCCGGTAATCCAATTGTTGTAGATTTATCCAAGATGCCCCATTTGTTGGTTGCTGGTACTACTGGATCAGGAAAGTCAGTAGGACTAAATGCAATGCTATTGAGTTTATTATTTAAATCTGATCCTGAAGAAGTAAGATTGATATTAGTAGATCCAAAAATGTTGGAATTGGCTGTCTATGACGGAATACCTCATTTACTTACACCAGTGATAACAGATATGACAGATGCATCAAACGGTTTGAGGTGGTGTGTGGCAGAAATGGACAGAAGATATAAATTAATGTCCATGATGGGAGTAAGAAACTTGGCAGGATTCAACAAAAAAATTCTAGATGCTGAAAAGAATGGAAAACAGATATTAAATCCTTTAAATGAGAATGAGGATGAATATCTTGAAGTATTGCCATCTATAGTTGTAGTTGTTGATGAATTTGCAGACATGATGATGTTAGTAGGAAAAAAAGTTGAACATCTTATTGCTAGAATTGCACAAAAAGCTAGAGCAGCTGGAATTCATCTAATATTAGCAACTCAAAGACCTTCAGTAGATGTTATAACGGGCTTAATTAAGGCAAATATACCTACAAGAATTGCCTTTCAAGTTTCTACAAAAATAGACTCAAGGACAATTTTAGATCAAGGTGGAGCAGAACAATTATTAGGATATGGAGACATGCTCTATTTACCCCCGGGAGTCGGTGTTCCAGTAAGGGTTCATGGAGCATTTGTTGGAGATGATGAGGTTCACAGAGTTGTAAATGATTGGAAATCTAGAGCAGAACCAAATTATGTAGATGAAATTACATCATCAACCCAAGATACTGGACCAATTCCAGGTTGGACAGGTGCTGACGCAGGTAACTCAGATGAGCAAGATGAATTATATGATGAGGCTGTAAACTTTGTTATTGAATCTAGAAGAGCATCAATATCGGCTGTTCAAAGAAAATTGAGAATTGGCTACAACAGAGCTGCAAGACTTATTGAAACAATGGAAGAGGCTGGACTTGTATCAGAAATGAGCTCAAATGGGTCAAGAGAAGTATTAGTGCCCAAAAGAGATTAAATTGAAATTCATTTACATAAATTTCTTACTGTTTTTTAATTTGCTTATTTCAGCTAACACAATTGAGTCTCTAAATGAATTTTTTAAAAATAATTTAGAATTTGTCCAAACTAGTTTTAATACTATAAATAATAGCTTTGATAAGTCTTATGGTAATTTTTCTAGAGATTTAAATAACAACATAAAGATAGAGATTAATTCTCCATTTAAAGAAATTTATTTTATCAATGAGGATGGTATTGAAATACATGATTTAGAATTCAACCAAAAGAGATTTATAAAGAATCAAGATATACCAAATAATATTTTAAAATTTATTAAAAATGGATTTATGAATGAGTCGTTAGATTTTGAACAAATAGATGATTCTAAATTTAAGATAACTCAGTTTGAAAAAAATTATTATTTTGAATTTATTAGTAATGAAACTCTACAAATAAAATATAAAGATAATATGAACTTAGATAATTTAATTAATTTTTCAAAACAAAATGATAAGTAACATTTTATTTGTTGGGTTTGGCGGTGCATTAGGGGCAATATCGAGATTTGGAATTAATGAGATTATGGAAAGATATCTCATTAACTCGTCGTCCTACTCTGTGCTCCTCGTAAATGTTTTAGGGTGTTTTTTAATTGGCTTAATAATTGGAACATCGATGCCTGAAAAAAATACGATGTATTATTTTTTTATTATTGGATTTTTAGGGTCTTTTACAACTATGTCTGCTCTGACATATCAGACAATTGAGATTGCTAATACAAATTTAATTCATGCGGTTTCATATATAATAATTACTGTTGTAATAACTATTACTGCAACATATATTGGAACAATAATCGCTAAATAATGCTAGACATCAAAAATTTAAGAGATAATTTTAAGGATATTCAAATTTCCTTGAAAAAGCGTGGTTATGATTTAAATGAAGCTTCTTTTAAATCTTTAGATGATTCTAGAAAAGAGCTTCAAATTGAAGTTGAGAATCTTCAAGCTGAAAGAAAAAAACTTTCATCAGAATTTGGAAAACTTAAAGCATCTGGTGAAGAGACCTCAGATTTAAAAAAAGTTATTGATAAAAAAAATTCTGATTTAGAAAAAAAAGATTCAGAGCTTCAAGATGTTTTAAAAAATTTAAATAACTTACTACTAGATATGCCAAACATTCCTCACGATTCTGTTCCTGAGGGATCATCAGAAGAAGATAATAAGATTGTAAGTAAACATGGTGAGATTATTAGTACTAATACTCTTGATCATCTAGAAATAACTAAAAAAATAGATACTGAACTAGCTGCTAAATTATCTGGATCCAGATTTGCAGTCTTAGAAGGAGATTTAGCCAAGCTTCAACGCTCATTAATAACTTTTATGCTCGATTGCGCCATTCAAAATGGATATAAGGAATATTATGTTCCATTTATGGCAAATGAAGAGTCTTTAACAGGGACAGGACAATTACCAAAATTTGAAGAAGATTTATTTAAAACCTCAGATAAACTATATCTTATTCCTACTGCTGAAGTTCCTTTGACTAATCTATTCAGAAATGAATTTCTAAATGAAAAAGATTTTCCAATCAAAGTAACATCTCATACTCCATGTTTTAGATCTGAGGCTGGGAGTTATGGCAAGGATACAAGGGGTCTTATAAGACAACATCAATTTGAAAAAATTGAACTTGTGCAAATTACCCACCCAGACGATTCTATGGATTGTTTAGAAAATTTGCTTAATAACGCTTGCGAAATTCTTAATAAATTAGAACTTCCTTATCAAATTGTTGAATTATGTACTGGCGATTTGGGCTTTTCATCTGCTAAAACATTTGATATTGAGGTTTGGATGCCTAGTCAAAATAAATATAGAGAAATTTCATCATGCTCAAACTTCACAGATTTCCAGGCCAGGCGCTCTAATATAAAATTTAAATCCAAAGAGGGAAACAGTTTTGCACATACAATTAATGGATCTGGACTTGCAGTCGGCAGATGCTTAATTGCACTTATTGAAAATAATTTTGACGGTAAAGATACTATTAATATTCCAAATTGTCTTGAGCAATATTTTGGGTCAAACGAAATTAAAATAAGTTGAAAAAATTTTGTTTAAGCTTTTTTTTATTGTTAATTTCCAGTTCAAACTTTATTTACGCAGAATCAATAAAGATTGGTCTTGGTTCGTGCCTGGATCAAGATTACCCTCAGCCAATATGGCAATCTATCAAAAAGGAAGATTTAAATTATTTTATTTTTTTAGGTGATAACGTTTACGGAGATACTCGATATGGATCACTTAGAAAAATGAAAAGTGCCTATGATAAACAAAAAAAAGTTTTGCCAGACTTTTTAAATGATATATCTATATTCTCTATTTGGGATGATCATGATTTTGGAATCAATGATGGCGGCGCTGATTATAGATTTAAAAGACGAGCTCAAGAACTTTATCTAGATTTTTGGGAAATAACAAAGGATGACGATAGATCAAATCGTGAGGGAATATACTTTTCAAAAAATAAAATTTTTTTTGATAAGAAGTTTAAATTTATTTTTCTTGATACAAGATTTTTTAGATCAAAACTAAAAGGTAAAAAAAGTAACTATATTGAGAACATTGAATCTGATGCAACAATTTTAGGTAATGCTCAATGGGCATGGCTTGAAAATGAACTCAAAAGTGATTTTGATTTTTTGTTCATCTTTAGTTCTATTCAAATAATTGCTAAAGATCACCGTTTTGAAAAATGGAGCAATTTCCCTATTGAAAGAGCAAAACTTTTTGAACTTTTAGAGCAATTCAATGATAAAACAATTTTATTTTCAGGCGACAGGCATCGTGAATAAACCAGGCTCATCTTTCAGAGAAACTGACAGTTATCTAATTGGCAAAACATACCCTCAAGAAAACTATGGCGTTCTTGAAATACTTGAAAATACAATTCACATCAAGATAAAAGACATAAAAGGAAATACTCTTAATTCTATTGAAAAAACGTATAAGAAATAAAGTTTTAAAGATAGTTACAAAAAATTTACAAAATTGTAATAGTGCTTAATTGAATTTTGATATATATTATCCATGTAACTAATTTTTTATATTTAGGGGCTATATAATTATGATACGGAATTTATTTAAAATCTCGTTGCTTTCATTATTTATTTCACCATTTCTTGTATCACAAGAACTTACATCAGACATCACAGGAACTGTATCCACTTCAACTGGTTCGGTAAGTGGTGCACAGGTTGAAATAACTTATGAACCAACTAATACATCAATTACAAGAACTACAGACGAATCCGGTAGATACTTTGCAGGTGGTTTGAGACCAGGTGGTCCATATACTATTACAGTATCTGCTGCAGGATTAGTTTCTCAAAACGCAACAACTACTTTAGTAGTTGGTGATACAAGAAGATTATCCTTTTCAATGGCATCTGCTGATTTAGTGGATGAACTTATTGTTACAGGTTCCCGTGTTACAGTTGATAGAGACGGTTTTACAACATTAATTGATGCAGAAACAATTGCAAATACTCCCTCAGTAACAAGGGATATAAAAGATATTCTTAAGTTAAATCCATTTGTAACTTTGGATGATGAAGAAGATGGTGAGGAATCTATATCAATTGGTGGAGCTCACCCAAGAACTAACGACATTAGAGTTGACGGTGTTTCATTTAATGATGATTTTGGTCTTAATGATAACGGTTACCCATCTCAAAGAAGTCCAATAAATTTTGGTTCTATTGAACAGCTGTCAGTAAAAGTAGCTCCTGCCTCAGTAGAATATGCTCAATTTAGAGGTGGTGTTATAGACATCATTACTAAAGGTGGATCAAACGAGTTTACTGGAGATTTTGCCTATTTTGATAGAGGCGACTCTTTAATGGGAGACAAGCTTGAAGGCGAGGATGTTGATATCACTAAAGATGATACTGCATATGAACTTGCAGTTGGCGGACCTATAATTAAAGATAAATTATTTTTCTACGTAACTTATAGTGAAGCAGAAATTGCAAATCCATTAAGATATGGAATTCAAGGCTCCGGTGCTGAAAATATTCTTGATGTCACTGCAGACCAAGCTGAACAAGTGCGAAACGCAGTTCTATCATTAATTGGGAAGGATCCGTTTGGACCTACTGGTGCAACAGAATCAA
>LUMT01001914.1_pt1 | contig 10537 bp, 14 predicted proteins | sample 729741 | NCBI WGS metagenome assembly LUMT01 (sample SAMN03860299, study PRJNA289734) | marine metagenome | biome: seawater column; feature: ocean; material: water; isolation source: Red Sea water column Station 192 - depth 50m | place: Saudi Arabia: Red Sea | collected 2011-10-15 | depth 50 m | reverse complement strand
TTGAAATAGATGGTGGAATTAATTTCGAAAATTCAAAATTAGCAATTGAATCAGGAGTAGATATTTTAGTTTCAGGAACTACTATTTTTAAAAATAATAATGGAGATATCAAAAAAAATATCGATTTATTGAGATCGGTTTAATTATTAATCTAAATTAATTTGATTGGTATATGTTTGATATTATAAAACAGATTTATCTTAATTCCATATTTTATGACAAAAAAATATCATCTAAATCAACTAACGAATTAAAGTATAAACCTAGTTCATATTTACTATCTTCTATAGTTAAAATTAAATCAAAAAAGTTTAAAATTGAAAATTTTCTATACGATAATTTCTGGACAAATAAAAGATTAAATCAAAAACAGTTGCAAAAACTGAGTAACTTCTATTGGCTTTTTAGTCTTGATTTAAAGTCCTCAAGTGAGTCTGTTCAGATGGTAATAAAAAATTGGATAGAAAAAAATAACAAGTACAATTCTAAAAATTGGGATTTTGCTATAACATCAAAGAGAATTATATCTTGGTTATCTAATACACAACTTACTTGTGATAATAGTATTTATCAATATCAAAAAGATTTTGACACAATTATACATAAACAAACTTTTCACTTAATAAATCAAATAGACAGACAAAAAAAACTCAAGAACAAACTCATAGGTGTAGCAGCAATTATTCTTGTTGGTCTCTCTTATAAAAATGAAAAAAACTTTACTTTAAGAGGTATAGAATATTTGAAAAAAATTATTAAATACACGTTTGACAATAATGGTTTTTTAAAATCAAGAAATATCAAATCATCTGTTTTTTTTCTCAAGTATCTAATACTTATAAGAGAGTGGTTTAAAGAATCTCAATCCGAAATACCTACTTTTATTGATGAAAATATTTTTAATCTTGGACAATCCTATGCTTTTTTTTGGAAAAATTTAAAATTTGATCCTTTGTTTAATGGGAACAACAATTCTGAAAATGAGGAATTTGATAATTATTTAAAGAGACTTGGTTATTCATTTAAAAATAATGATTATGAATTTTCAAATTATGTAAGTTTTAAAGATAAAAAAATTAATTTGATAATAGATGTTGGCTCATCACCAAATAAAAAATTTTCAGAGGAATACCAAGCTGGTGCTCTTTCATTTGAATTTGTTTCAAATGGAAAAAAAATATTTACTAATTCGGGTTATTATGACGAGGGAAATATTAAATTCAAAGAAATTTCAAAATCCTCGGCAATGCACAATGTTTTGATTGTTGATGATAACTCGTCATGTAAGTTTATCAAAAATTCAATATCTAAATTTGAAGTTAAAGATGGATTAAAAACTCTTAGAAAAAGTGTTAGCTTTGATAAAGATGAATGGAAGGTAGTAGCTTCACATGATGGTTATTTAAAAAAGTATAACTTAATCTACGAAAGAGAGATTCAATTTTTTCCAAAAATTAATAAGCTAGTAGGAATTGATAGATTAAAATCTAAAAAATTAATTCCTAATATAAAATTTGATATAAGATTTCATTTAAATCCTCTAGCAAAATTAATGAAAACTCAAGACCAGAAGTCAATTCTAATTGAAATGGATACTGAGGGTTGGAGATTTATTTGCGATAATCATAATATTGATATTGATAATGGTTTATATTTCGGTAATAAAAATACTTATATTGAAAACCAACTTATAAGGAAATAAGGAGACTCGGATTTAAATGTATAGAGATCTCAAAATTTACAAACACACCTGAGATTTTAAATGGAAGGGTTAAAACGCTTCACCCAAAAATCTATGGGGGTATTTTAAATAAAAGAAAAAATAAGAAACACCTCAGAGAAATAAAAAAAAATAATTATGAAAATATAGATCTTATAATTGTTAACTTTTATCCTTTTGAAGACACTTTATTAAGGAAAGTGAATCACAACAAAATCATAGAAAACATAGATATTGGGGGTCCAACTATGGTGAGAGCGGCAGCAAAAAATTATAATGATGTAGTTGTTATTTCTAACCCTAATCAATATCAACGATTCATAAATGAATTGAAGATCAACAAAGGATCTACGAGTTTTAATTTTAGGGAAAAGTTAGCAGAAGAGGCATTTATGGAAACTGCTTATTATGAGTCAAACATTTTCAAATACTTTAATCAAAGATCCGATAATTCTTTTCCGGAAAAAAACATATTTTCTGGTAAATTAATTGGAAAAGCGAGATATGTAATTACAATGATCTTTATTCTGCATTAAGTACCACAAAATTATTACCAAATAACAAAGGGGTGGCTATAATAAAACACGCTAACCCTTGTGGAGTTTCAATTAACCAAAATAAAGTAAAATCTTTTAAAGAAGCCTTAGAGAGTGATCCTATAAGTGCTTTTGGGGGAATTGTTTCGTGTAACTTTAAAATGAATACAAATTTAGCAAAAGAAATTAATAAGATCTATTTTGAGATAATAATGGCAAAAGGTTTTGACAAAAAATCTACGAATCTTTTAAAAAAAAAAAAAAATTTAAGAATAATTGATACTTCAAATTTTAGAGGTAAAAACAAATTTAACTTCACAAGTAAATACAATTCAATTTTAATACAAAATGTAGATAATAAAAATTTCTCAAAAAAAGATTTTAAAGTTGTATCTAAACGAAAACCAAACATTGAGACTCTAAATAAACTTATTTTTGCATTTAATGTCTGTCGTAATGTCAAATCTAACGCAATAGTGATTACTAATAATTATAAAACAATCGGTATAGGATCAGGACAGCCAAGTAGATTGGATAGTTGTCAGATTGCAATTAATAAAATGAAAAAATTTCAAAGCTCGAAAAAAAATATGGAACTGTTTGCGGCATCAGATGCTTTTTTTCCATTTGTTGATGGTATAGAAAAATTAGTGCAATCCGGAGTTACTGCCGTTATCCAACCATCAGGATCAAAAAATGATAAGGAGATTATTAAATTTGCTAATTCAACAAATACGATTTTAGTATTTTCTAAAACAAGACATTTTAATCACTAATTAGCTAATTTTGTCTATCTTAGCTGCAAGAATAAAATCACTTTCGGCTAGACCTTTAATTGCGTGAGTAAAAATTTTTATTCTAGCATAACCCCAACCAAACCATAAATCAGGGTGGTGTCCCTCTTCCTCAGCGATTTTGCCAACTTTATTTACAAATTCTTGACTATGTAAAAAATTATCAAATTTAAAATTTTTTATTAAATGAAATCCGTCAATTTTATCCTCAACAACTTTCCAGCCATCTACTTCTTTTAGATATTTATGAATCTTCTCTGCGTTAAAAGGGGGAATGTTTCCCTCACAAGGAACACATTTTTTATTTGCTAAATCGCTCATAATCACATCAAATAATGGAGCGGGCAAAGGGGGTCGAACCCTCGACCTTCTCGTTGGCAACGAGACGCTCTACCACTGAGCTATGCCCGCACATGAGACAGTATATTAAGCTGCATTTTTTTATTCAAGCAATATTAAGTGTGTTATAATCAAATTTATGAAAAAAGAAGATTTACCGAAAAAAATTGCCGTTTTTCCATTAAGTAATTTTATAGTTTTTCCCAAAACAACTGTTCCACTAAATATTTTTGAACCAAGATATGTAGATATGATAAACGACAGTATAAAATCTAACAAATTAATTGGTATGATCCAGCCAAAAATTCAAAAAAATGAAAATTTAGATACACCTGAGTTATATAAAATTGGTTGTATGGGCAAAATTATAAATTCACAGAAAACTGATGATGGCAGATATTTGATAGAACTCAAAGGTTTAATTAGATTTAATATAATAAGCGAAATTGTGTCAAAAAAAAAATATCGTGAATGTGAGATTACTTTTGACAAGTTTTATGATGATTTATCAGACCAAAAAGAAAATTTAAAATTTTCTGATTTAGAATTAATTTTCAAAGATTTAAAGAATCTTTTTGAAAAAAAAGGTTTTATTATAAATTGGAAAGCTTTAGAGCATCAGAGTTTAAACGAGACAATAAATGCATTAGCAATGGCATCACCGTTCACTTTGGAGGAAAAACAAGTTTTATTGGAAACAAAAAATTTAGATGCTAGAAAATCCAAAATAGCAGATATTTTGACTACATACACTTTTGATCAATTTAATAATACAACTATTCAATAAAAAACTAATTATACAAAATCATACAATTTTGAATATCTTAACTGAATTTTTGTTTTTAATTCTTGTCAGTAGGCACTTGGATATTTACCAAATCAAGACCTTCATTTGAGAAGTTAATGGCAGACTTTATTGTCACCGAATCTAACTCTTTCCTCCCGAAATTAATTCTACCTTTGTTAAAAAAAATTGGATCTGGGCTTGTTTTTCTCATTCTTTCTAAAGAAGACTCCTCGATTATTTTTGAAATAATTTCCTCGTCACAACTGCAGCCAAGATGCTGAAATATCTTTTTGATAACCTTTTTCTTATTCATACACAAATCTTCATAGGTGATTGGTAAAAATTTATGTGAAATTTTTTCAGTTTGTGGTAACAAACTTTTAACCTGTTTATTCCACAACTTTGACCTGTAGATAATGTATTTATTTAAATCTAATTCACCATCAATTCTCATTATATTTAAGTGCTCTTCAGACTTTTCTTTTTTATATAAACGTTGATTGTGATCCCAAGCTGATAAGGCAGTATCAATCGGATTTCTAAAAATTAAAATTGTTTTACTGTTTGGAAAAACATTTGATAAATTCACTAAATTTTTTAGTAGGAAATTATTATCACTTAGACCAATAAATTTAACTTTTTCATTACGATTTATAGCAATATCTTTTATAAGATAATAAAGGTTTTTCAAAAAAACTCCTTTGTCTATTTTTTTAAATTTTTCAGCACCCGTCCTCGATGCAAGTGATGAAAGAATAAAGTTATATTTATTGTGAATATCTAAAAAACTTTGAGCTAAAAACTCTAGATTGTCTTCAGAATTACAACTTACTTCTGGATGAAGATCTAAAATTCTTTGAAGAAGAGTAGTGCCAGATTTTGGTAGTCCCCCACAAAAAAATAAATTTGACATAATTGTTTAAAACTACTCCACAGCGGTAAATTTAGCAAGATTCAGTGGCCTTTCTAAAACAAAGATCCATTATCAGCAATTTCAATAAATTTTTTATTTATATTAAAATTTTTACCCAGAAATTTTGCTGTTTTACTAAATATTTTACTCTTTGTTTTTCTTTCAAAATTAAAGAACTCATAAATAAAATCAATTCCATTTGAGAAAATATAATTGCTATGTTTTGATTTTTTTTCAAATTCTTCGTTTATTGATTGATCTAGAGGAAGACCCAAGTTTAATTTTTTTTTAATTATCTCAGAAAAAATCTTAATATCTCTTAATGTCATATTAAAACCTTGTCCAGCCAGTGGGTGAATTTTATGTAGCAAATCTCCAAAAGCTAAAATATTACCTTTATAATAATTTCTTAAATTGGACATTTGAAGTTCAAATCGTGAGGAATTATTAATATGTAAAATATTATAGAATTTATTATAAAATTTAACTAAATCTTTAAGATCAATTTCTTGATTTCCATTTACAGAATAAACTACAGACGTTTCAGATTTAGAAATTGGTAGAAAGGCCAAAGGACCTTTAGATGTAAAAATTTGAATTGCTTTATTATTAATAATTTTTGAATGCTTAATAATTGTTGTGTAAGCATAATTATTGTAGTTTTTTGTGATCATTTTAGTGAAAAATTTTTTAGTTATATAATTTGAAAATTCACAATTTATCATTAAATCATATCCTTGTGTTAATATATTTTTATTCACCAATTTTTTTTTAAATTTACATAATTTTTCTTTTTTTAATTTTTTTGTTAAATAATCAATCAATTTATAATTTCTTATTACAGAAAATAGCTTTTGACCATTGTTTTGAAAATTTAATATTCTTTCATTATTTAAATTTTCACTGTAAATTTCAATTTTATTAATATTCCAAGATAATTTATTAATATCTAAAATTTCTTTGTTAAAAAATTCTAAGTTAACTTTTGAAATTCCTATTGTACGATCATAATTAATTTTAGTTTTCTTCTCGTTAGAAATTATGTCAACATTTATGCCTATATTCACTAAACTTTTAGCCAGTGTTAAGCTTGTCAATCCATTACCTAATATACATACATTCATAATAAATTTTAATTTTAACAACAAAAATTAGGTGATACAAAGATATATTTGATTCACCTGCTATGGATATAAAAAAACTTGGCAATTCGATACTAATTTTTATTACTAAGAGATTAATAGAAATCTCGGGAATAATTATTGGAATTTTAGGTGTTCTTCTTTTTTTGGCGCTGATATCTCATTCACCTGAGGACCCAAATTTTATATTTCCTGAAAATTTAGAAATTAAAAATTATCTAGGTTTTCAGGGAAGTTATACCTCAGATCTTTTTCTTCAGTCTGTAGGCCTCATCTCTTTTTTAATACCCATAACATTTACTTTAACTGGAATTAATATTTTTAGAAAAAAATTATAATTATTTATTCTATCATTGGTTCTCTTTTTTTTAGTTATTTTTATAGTGACTCATTTAATCTTTATATAAATGGTAACGGTGGTTTTATAGGCAAATACCTTAATGATACCTTTTTAAATTCTTTTATAAGTTCTAATGAAGTAATTTCTTATTATATATTAATTCTAGTCATCTCTATCTTGTTTTTGTTAAGTGTGAACTTTAACTTTGGGGTATCCTTGAAGATTATTAAAAATTTTTTTAATATTTTATTTGATAGAAAGGAGAAAAATTATACTAACAAAAACGAGATTATCAAAGAATATATACCGCAAGATGAAATCAAAGATTTAATTCAAGAAGATTTACCATTTATAAAAGCTGAGAGTACTTTTTCGAAGAATGAAAATAAGTACAAATTACCCTCTTTGGAATTACTAAAAACTCCATCCAAAAATGAAAGAAATAATTTTAAAAATAATGAAAATGTTGACCCAACCTTCATAGAAAAAATACTTCTAGATTTTGGAGTGAATGGTAAAATTAAAAAAATTAGTCATGGACCCGTGGTTACCCTAAATGAATTTGAGCCAGCTGCAGGAATTAAAGTTTCAAAAATAGTAAACCTTTCTGATGATATCGCTAGAAATACAAGCTCAGAATCTGCAAGGATATCGACTATTCCCGGAAGTAATACAATCGGTATTGAATTACCAAATATACAAAGAGAAAATGTTTATTTAAGTGAAATTCTCAATAACGCAGATTTCAAAAAGAAAGATATAAAATTACCAATAGCATTAGGTAAAAATATTTCTGGGGAACCAATAGTGAGAGACTTAACGTCAATGCCTCACTTATTAATTGCTGGTACTACAGGATCAGGAAAATCAGTTTGTATAAATACAATCATTCTCTCATTACTTTACCGACATCACCCTGATAAATGTAAGTTTATTTTAATTGATCCAAAGATGCTTGAGTTATCAACTTATGAAGGTGTACCACATTTACTTTGCCCTGTAATTACTGAAGCAAAAAAAGCAACTTCAGTTTTAGGTTGGGTAGTCAAAGAGATGGAAAGCAGATACAGATTGATGACTAAAGAAGGAGTAAGAAATATTGATGGATATAACTTAAAACATAAGCTTACGATGCCTTATATAGTGGTCGTTGTAGATGAGATGTCTGATTTAATGTTAGTCGCTGGAAAGGAAATAGAGAACACCTAGCGTTGATGTTATAACCGGTACTATTAAAGCAAATTTTCCGACTCGTATATCATTTCAAGTAACCTCAAAAATTGATAGCAGAACCATTTTAGGTGAACAAGGTGCTGAGCAATTATTGGGAAAAGGAGATATGCTCTTTATGTCATCTGCAAATAAAGTAGTAAGAATTCACGCACCATACGTATCTGAAAATGAAATTGAAAAAATTAATAATTACCTAAGATCCCAAGCTGAACCTGATTATATTGACGAAATTTTAGATTTTGTTGATGAGAAAGAAATGGTTGAAAATTCAAAAAATCAGGGTGATAAAGATGAATTGTATGCAGACGCAGTAGAAATTATCAGATCGGAAGGTAAAGCTTCAACATCATTTTTGCAAAGGAAATTACAAATTGGATATAATAGAGCAGCAAGAATTGTTGAAATGATGGAAGCAGAGGGAATTGTAAGCAAAGCGAACCATGTTGGAAAACGCGATGTTCTAAAATGAGAAAATATTCTTTTTTAATATTCTTTTTTTTTTTAATAAGTGAGAGCTCAGCATCAATTAAAAATGATATAATCAAGAAACTTAATTTTATTGAAAATATATCATTTAATTTTGAACAAAACATAAACGATAAAATTGAGAAAGGTAATTGTATTTTACAATATCCAAAGAAAATTTTTTGTAAATATAATTTGAGTAATAAAAAAATTTTAGTTTCAAATGGTACATCGTTTGTTATTAAGACCATTTCAAGCTATTACATATATCCTTTAAAAAAAACTCCCTTAAATCTTGTATTAGATAAGAAATTTTTGTTGGATGAAATTAGTAAATCAGAAAGTTATTACTCAGATAAAAATATTATAGCTTTCAAATTTCTTAAAGATGAGAATGAAATAATTCTCTTTTTCGATAAAAAAACACTGAATTTAAAAGGTTGGCAAACAATAGATTTATATCAAAATCTCAATATTGTTTATTTGTCATCTATTTTGATTAATCAGAAGATTGAAAAAAAGAATTTTGAGTTACCAAGTTCTGATTTAAAAAATTAATAATATTTAAATTTGAACTGTTTCTGTCATAAAAACCTTCATTCCTCTAGACAAATAGTTGTTCAGAGCGTTCTTATGATCTAAAGAACAGGTATGCACCCATACCCTTTTAGGTTTTTGTAAAAATGCTTCTTTGATTGCAATAGATAATAAATAAGATCCAAGTTTCTTATAATGATATTCCTCTAATAAACCAAGATAAGCTATCTCTACCTCATTGTCATTACGATGAAAGATTAATTCAAAATAACCGGCAAGATCATTCTTGTTCTTTAAAATATAAGTTTTAAGATTTTTATTTGTTGTGTAATTGATCCACTGATTGTCATTCCATGACAATCTATCAGTCCATCGATGATTTTTACCTATATTTTTATAAAAAAACTTATTTAATTGAAAGTTTGGTGGATCAGTTAGTTCTATCTTAAATTTTTTTGGTATGATTTTTACATCAATCAAGTCGTCAATTGAATAAATTTCTAGATAATTTCTTTTAACTTTTAAGCTCATTGGACCATTTTCCCAACCCTCTCGCCACCAAACAAATGAAAGTGTAAGTGGGGTACTTCTTGTCCACCATGCTCACTTATGTTTGCGAGTGCCCTGTAACCTTTTCCTGTATCAACAGAAATATTTAATTTTTTAGCAACTAAATTAATGCCCTTTATCAAACCCACAACTTCATCATTAGAGGCATTATTTGCAAAATCATCTAAATCCACATATTTTCCTTTTGGTATAACAAGTGCATGAATTTTCTTTTGGGGATTTATATCATAAAAAGATAAGACAAACTCGTCCTCATAAATTTTTTTACAAGGAATTTCATTTCTTAAAATTTTTGCAAAAATATTATTATTATCATAAGTCATTATAAAATCTCTAACTCTGCATTTATACTAATAATTTTTCCGCCTTTTATATTAGCGTCAACAACAGCACATTCATAATATGCAAAAGATGTTTCCTCAGCTATCTGCTTCATCTCTAAACATTTGGACTCTTTTTCAACTAATAAATGTTCTTTTAATTCTATCGGATCGCCTAAATACATTAAAAGTGCTATGACTTTCTCTTCTTTTTCTATATCTTCATTCCATTCTAGCTCTGCAACTCGATTGGAAACTCCTATTTCAAATTCAGAGAAAGCAACATAGCCTTTATAAAGACCGAAACACAATAAAAAGACTAAAACAATTTTAATCTTACTCATTTTATTTTCTTCTTTTTTCTAGCTCTTTTTCTATATCCTCAATCTTAATATTATGCGCCTCAAGATAAATTATCAAATGATAAAATACATCAGCAGCTTCATGAATTTTATTGGTGTCTTTGTCTACAGCCTCTATCAACTCATTTATTTCTTCTAAAATTTTTGACTTACTTAGTGATTTGTTTGATAATAGTTTATTGGTATAAGAGCCAGAAATTGGTTTTTCTTTTCTTTCACGCGCTAGTTTAAATAGGTTTTCTAGAGTACTTAGCATATTAAATTCTAACAGGAATCCCTTTTGAGTCCAAATATTCCTTAGCCTCTTGCACCGAATGTTTTCCATAGTGAAATATTGAGGCTGCTAAAACTGCACTTGCATTTCCTAACTTAATTCCATCAACCAAATGATCTAGATTCCCAACACCTCCTGAGGCAATTAAGGGTATGTTTACTTTTGATGCAATTTTATTCATCAAATCGACGTCATAACCTATTTG
>LUMT01001028.1_pt1 | contig 10541 bp, 10 predicted proteins | sample 729741 | NCBI WGS metagenome assembly LUMT01 (sample SAMN03860299, study PRJNA289734) | marine metagenome | biome: seawater column; feature: ocean; material: water; isolation source: Red Sea water column Station 192 - depth 50m | place: Saudi Arabia: Red Sea | collected 2011-10-15 | depth 50 m | reverse complement strand
CTCAACAAATGAATCTTTTGATGTCATCGTTATTGGTGGAGGACATGCAGGATGCGAAGCCGCTATAACAACAGCAAAATTAGGATTTTCTACAGCCTTATTTACAATCAATTTAGATAGGATTGCCTGGCAACCTTGCAACCCTGCTGTTGGCGGCCCGGCAAAAAGTCAGTTGGTACATGAAGTTGATGCATTAGGTGGAATTATTGGTAAATTAGCTGATGAAACAGCTATACAAAAAAGAATATTAAATGCAAGCAGAGGTCCAGCTGTATGGGCATTAAGAGCACAAACAGATAAAAGAGAATACTCAAAAAAAATGCTTGAAATACTACAAAATACAGATAATTTATCTTTAAAAGAAGCAATGATTACTGAACTGGATATTGCAAAAACTGAACAAATTGGATTGAACTCAAAAAAAATCTTAAAAAAAAGAATAAAGGGTGTAAAAACATTCATCACAGCTGGTACGTTCTTAGAAGGAAGAATATGGATAGGAAATAAATCAATGTCAGCTGGTAGATCGGGCGAACAAGCAGCAAAAGGTCTTACTCAAAATTTGCACGAAATTGGTATCAAAACAGAACGTTTAAAAACAGGAACTCCAGCAAGAGTTGATAAAAGAAGTATCATTTTTGATGAATTAGATATTCAACCAAGTACTGCAGCAGATAAATATTTTTCGTTTGATCCAGATATCAAAAATAATATGCCCCAAGTTAGTTGTCATATCACAAGAACAACTACCAAAACACATCAACTAATTCGAGACAATTTACATTTAACTCCCATTTACGGCGGTTTTATTGATAGTAAGGGGCCAAGATATTGTCCATCAATTGAAGATAAAATCGTTAAATTTGCTGATAAAGAATCACATCAAATTTTCTTAGAACCAGAAGGAATTAATACCCCTGAAATATATGTACAAGGATTTTCTACAGGTTTACCCGAAAATATTCAATTAGAACTTTTAAGGACCTTACCTGGATTAGGTGAATGTAAAATGTTGCGACCAGCATATGCTGTGGAGTATGACTACATACCTGCAACACAGCTCCAAACATCACTCGAAACGAAAGAAATTGAATATTTATTTAGCGCTGGACAAATTAATGGAACTACTGGTTATGAAGAAGCAGCAGCACAAGGATTAGTTGCAGGAGTCAATGCGACAAGAAAACTAAACAAAAAAGATCCAATAATCTTCACTAGAGAAAGCAGTTATATAGGAACAATGATCAATGATTTAATTACAAAAGATCTCAAAGAACCATATAGAGTTCTCACTAGTAGGAGTGAATATAGGTTAACTCTCAGAGGAGATAATGCAGATAGAAGATTAACACCATTAGGTTATCAAATAGGGCTAATTAATGAGAAAAGATGGTCGGCCTATCAAGAAAAAATGAAACTCCTCGAGGAAGAGAAATTTAGATTAAATAACACTCGTTTAAAAAATACCGATGAAATATCAAAAAAAATAGAATTAGAAACGAATAAGATAAAGCCAAAAAATTTTGGTGATGCTTCAAAAATTCCTGGGGTTAGCAAAGCTGATTTAACTGCTTTACTTGTTTGGCTAAAAATAAGAGAAATAAAAAAAGAAAAGGCAAATATTTTTGTCGAAAAAAAGTTATCATCTTAAAAGGATTCCGTCTGAGCACTGAATAATAAACTTTTTAAATCACCAAAAATTTTATGGGAAGAAAAAGCCTCTACTTTTTTAGTGAAAAATTCATTACCAAAAATATCTGGTCCATGGAAATTAATGCTGCTTGGGGATGGAAGTCCAACTAGACATTTACAGCTTTTAACTAATCAAGAGACGAAAATTAAATTAATTTCAATGCAAGTAGATCCTCTATTCATCGCAGAGGGACCTAAAGAATTAAATCAGTTAAATGGACCTTTAATTAGAAGACAAGTATGGATTAAAAACAATAATAAAAACCTAGCATGGGCTGAAAGTTGGTGGAATGCAGAACAAGTGAATGAAAATTTAAAAGCCAAAGAAGAACCAATTTGGAAGAATTTGACACAAGACAGATCAGAATTGTTTAGAGAAGTTGATCGAATTTCACTTGTTAATTCAAATTGGTTAGAGGATCAATTTTGTTTTAAAGGTCCATTCTGGTCAAGAAATTATAGATTTTTTCGAGACAAAAAGCCCCTAACAATTATTAGAGAAGTATTCAATCCACATTTAGAAAGTTTATTAGGCTATTCAGGAATTAAAGAATTTACGAAACTATACTCTTCTTCTTCTTGATCTGGGAAGATTTCTTGATTTTGATTGAACTTGTTGGTTTGATTGAACTCTCGAAGTATTATTCTCTTTTTCTGAAGCTCTTTGCCATCTTTCAACTTTGAAATCCATTTCATCTGGCCAATCTTCGTCCTTACTCTCTTTCACATAAGGTAATTTTTTTTGCTCAGTTGTCTGTAAATTTTTTGGTTGCCTTAAAGATATTGCTTCTAAAGGTCTTTTTGAGTGCTGTTTAGCAGATTCATAAGAATTTGATTCTCTGGAAAATGTCTTAATATCCCTGTTATCATCGTAAAAATTCTCATCATTCCAATCATCATTATCTTCATCAAAAAATAAATCCACTTTTTCAGATACCCATCTTCCTACTTTTTTAACACTCTTACTTGTTATTCCTTGAAAATCTGAGTTCCTTCTTTTACCTGGCCTAGCACCAGATACTCCATCAACAAATTGTCTTCCAGTTTCGAAAATTTTATCAACCTGTTTATCAACAATATTTTTATCAAAACTATTTCTAAGATTTCTAATTCTCCTTGAATCCATAAATTATTATGCTTTTAAAAATAAACTACATTAAAAAAATAAATAATTCCAAATATAGAAACAAAAACACATCTTATATTTTTAATCAAACAAAATTAAACACTTTTTATTCCATGATCCATTAAAGAAATTTACACAACATTTTTTACAGGCAATATTCTTTATCCTTTTCCTGTAGAAAAATTTCTCACCACAATTTTGGCAAGTTCCTATGTATTTTAATTCTCTCCTTTCAATAGGAAATGAGTGCCTCACAGAAATTTGAAAATTCTTCTCTTTCTCATTAATTTCATTCATCTTTTCTAAGAAATTTGGACCATGTATCTCATTTTTTTTTAATATCCTATCTACCCATGCATGAATCATTTCATGACATAAAGTACTGTTTATTTCACTAGTAGATAATTTACTCAAAATAGGTTTCGATAAGATAATTTCAGAATCTACAAGACCATTAATTCTTTTTCTTTTATAAAAACCAGCAGTAGTTTTTAATCTATTATCACTCCATCTAACTTTTACTAAAGGTTGATTATTAACCGCTAGAGAATTTTCAAAATATTGAATATTAAATTTATGAAATAAAGGTAAAAGAGGAATTACAGTCATTATGGATTAAAATTATTATTATTTTGACAAAAAAAGCCATCAAAATATGGTTTGACTACAAAAACTTATAAAACTCATGTGAAGCGCCAAGACTTTCTTAAATTTTTAGCTAGTTTAAATCTCAATAAATACAGAAATTTAAAATCAGGAAGACCTAGAGTCCAAGAAGATCAAATCATAATAACTTTGAATTTAAAATCAGAAGATAAACAAGATGAGCTCCCATTAGATTTTACTTTTGCAAAAACTGACAATGATTGGAAAATAGACAGAATAGCAAAAGTGAATTAATAATTTCTTGTGAGGCAAAAAGAATTGTTTAAAGAAGAAATAATACATCAATTAGAATTACACCCAAGTAGATTAGATAAAGAAAAAATCATCTCAGAAGCAATGGAAAAAGGTTTAGATGATTTTTTTGAGGGAATCCGTATGGCACTTGATCCATTGGTAACTTTTGGTGTAAAAATTGTTCCTGAAAAAGAGAATGAAAAAAGTCAAAATTTTTTATGGAAAGATTTTAGGGTATTAGCAAATAAGCTTATTCAAAGAGAACTTACTGGTCACGCTGCTCGCGATGCAATTATTACGGCTATGGAATCTGCCACAAAAGAAGAGTGGAATGGATTTTATAGACGAGTTTTAATTAAAGATCTTAGATGTGGTGTATCTGAAAAAACAATCAACAAGATAGCCAAGAAATTTCCCAAATATGCGATTCCTATTTTTTCTTGTCCTTTAGCTCATGACAGTGCAAATCATGAAAAAAAAATGATAGGAAAAAAGCAAATTGAAATCAAATTAGATGGTGTGCGCGTCTTAACTATTATTAGACAAAATAAAGTAGAAATGTTTTCTCGTAATGGGAAACAATTCCATAATTTTGGTCATATTATCTCAGAAATAGAAAACGTGTTAAAAGAAGATCCTGCACCCCATGACTTAGTCCTAGATGGTGAAGTAATGAGTGCTAACTTTCAGGATTTGATGAAACAGGTTCATAGAAAAGATGGCAAACAAACAAAAGACGCAGTTCTACATCTATTTGATTTATGTCCCCTTGAAGACTTCCAAAAAGGGCGATGGAACACTAGTCAAACAGCAAGAAGTTTATTAGTAAAAGAATGGGTAGCAAAACATTCTATGCTTCTAAGACATATAAAAACACTTGAATGGGAAAATGTAGATCTCGACACCATTGAGGGACAAAAAAGATTTGTAGAGCTAAATAAAGCTGCCGTGGAAGGTGGATATGAAGGAGTAATGATTAAAGATCCTGATGCTATGTATGAATGTAAAAGAACACACAGTTGGTTAAAAGCAAAACCTTTCATTGAAGTCACTTTAAAGGTTGTATCGGTTGAGGAAGGAACAGGTCGCAATAAAGGTCGACTAGGAGCTGTCCTTGTAGAAGGGGAAGATGATGGGTATGAATACAGTCTTAGTTGTGGAAGCGGATTTAGTGATATCCAACGTCAAGAATATTGGTCAAAACGGAGTCATCTTATAGGTCAACTTGTAGAAATCAGAGCTGATGCTAAAACGAAATCCAAGGATGCGGTAGCTTTTAGTCTTAGATTTCCTAGATTCAAATGCTTTAGAGGATTTAAAGCTGGAGAAAAAGTTTAAATTTTAAAAAATAATACTCAACAAAGTAGTCAAAGAAAAATGTGGTTTTTAAATAAAAAAAATAAAAATCTTGACTATAAAATATAGGAATAATTATCAGGACTTTTTGAGAGACTTATGACGAAGAAAACAGTTTTCAACTTCATAAAAACACCTTGTGGACAGGCAAAATATATCGAATTAGAGGCCAACAAAACCTTACTAGGTAAATTTAGACTGTTGTGGTTTATCTTAATTGCATCAATTAGAGATTGGAATATTAAAGAGTAAATTCTTAAGATTTTTCAAAATATTCTCTGGAGTATTTAGCTGAGAAATATACAACTAAAAAAGTTGAAATAATTCCAATACTAGTAATATATAAATTATTTGGTGATTGCACATTTTTTAACTCCTGAATACTTTTTGCCAAACTACCTATTGAGCAATAAAGAAAAGTGCCTGGAATTATTCCAATAAGGCCAAGAGCGAAATCTCTAAATTTAACATTATTCAAACCATAAAAATAATTAAGAATACTGAAGGGAAATATCGGCGATAATCTGGCTAAAAAAATTAATTTAAGTCCGCCTTTTTCTACTACTTTTTCCATGACACTTAATTTTGGATAACGGCTAAAAAGATTTTTTAGCTTTTTTGCAAAAAAACTTTTTGATACAAAAAAAGCAACTGATGCTCCTATGGAAGCGGAAATGAAAACGATAATTGATCCTAAATATGAGCCATATAAAAAACCTGATAATAAAGATAACCAAGAGGCTGGAAGTATTAATAAAACAATTAAAATATAAATACAAACAAACGAAAAGATCCCAAAACCAGTATTAAAAAAAAAAGACAAATTATAAATATTTTCAAGAAATATATTCATTCTCAATTCAAAAGTTCGAGTTTTTTAGTAATCCTCTCCATTTGTACCGAACCCTCATTTAATTTAAATCTGCATTCATCAACAATATCTTTTGGAGCCTTATCAACGAAATTGTTATTAGATAATCTCTTATTTAAATTTTCTAATTCAATATTCACCTTTTTTAAATCCTTGGTTAACCTTTCCTTTAATGCATCTATATTTACAAAATCCTGAAAAGGTAAGTAAACCTCTAAATCACTAATTATCCCGGAAAAAGATTTAGCAAACTCTTTTTTATCAACAGCATTAGTTTTAAAAATAAATACTTCAGAAGATTTAGTTAAGGTTTGAATATCATCAACTAAAGTTTTTAAAAAATCAATCAATTCATCATTGTCTGAAATTAAATATACAGGACCTTTTTCTGATGGCTTAAGACCTAATTCAGCTCTCAAATTTCTAATCAGCCTAATAATTTCAAAGAGTTGCTGAAAGGAATTATCAAGCTTATTATCAACAAATTTATTTTCGTGAATTGGCCATTTTTGAAGAGATAATAATGCATTATCTGGTTTTAGTTGCAGCACATGCCAAAGTTCCTCAGTAATGTGCGGCATAAAAGGATGAATCATTACCAAAATATCATTGAGCACTTTTATTAAAACTTTTTCAGATATTTGTCTATTTTTAGTCTCTTTATTATTAAACCTTTGTTTAGCAAATTCTACATACCAGTCACAAAAATCATTCCACGTAAATTCATATAGAAGTTTCGCAGATTCTCCCAATTTATATTCTGTCAACAAAGCAGCGACTTTTATATTTACCTGATTCAATTTCGATAAAATCCACTTATCACATAACTCTAAAGAAGTTTCATCACTCTCATTAAGCGAATAATTATTATTAGAAGTTTTATTAATTAACACAAATTTAGTTGCATTCCATAATTTATTCGCAAAATTTCTTGAAGCTTCAACAGTTGAAGACGTATCTTTTTTCCTATCAAAATCAAGCCGGATATCTTGTCCAGCGCCTGCAACTTCTCGAATTAAAGCAAATCGTAGAGCATCAGAACCATATTTATCAATTAATAGTATTGGATCAATACCATTACCTGAACTTTTACTCATTTTTTTATTGTTTTCATCTCGAACTAGACCATGAATATAAACATCCTTAAAAGGAATATTATTTGTAAAAGTATTCCCCATCATTGTCATTCTTGCCACCCAGAAGAAAATAATATCGAAACCAGTAACAAGAACACTATTTGGATACCATTTTTTAAAATCCGGATCATTTGTATTTGGCCAACCAAGGGTTGAGAAAGGCCATAAACCACTTGAAAACCATGTATCCAAAACATCTTTATCACGAACCAATTTAATATTTAATCCAAATTTTTTATTAGCTTCGATTAAGGCATCCTCTTCATTTCTTGCAACGATATATGGAGTATTTTGTTCTATTGAGTCTTGAGATTCATCTAAAACATACCATGCTGGTATTTGGTGCCCCCACCACAATTGCCGACTGATACACCAATCATTAATATTCTCTAACCAATCCTTATAAACTTTCTCCCAGCGTGGAGGAATAAACGATGGTTTTTTAGAATCAATTTCATTAAGACATCCTTGTGATATATCATCCATTTTCAAAAACCATTGTGTTGACAATAAAGGTTCAATTGGCACCTTACCTCTATCAGAAAAAGGAACAGTATGTTTATAATCCTCTATCTTTGTCAAAAGGCCTAAGTTATCCAATTCTTTGATAATTTTCTTTCTAGCCTCATATCTATCTAAATTTTGAAAAATACCTGCATTAATATTTAAAGTTCCATCTTTGTTCATTACATTAATCTGTTTTAAATTATGCCTTTTTCCTATTGCAAAATCATTTGGATCATGGGCTGGAGTAACCTTCACACAACCAGTACCAAAATCTTTATCAACATGTGAATCAGCGATAATAGGTATTTCTCTATCAACGAAAGGAACTTTTACTTTGAGTCCAATAAATTCTTTATATCTATCATCATCAGGATTAACTGCCACAGCAGTATCACCCAAAAGAGTTTCTGGTCTTGTTGTTGCAACTTCTAAGTACTTATCTAACTGTTCACCACTTTCAGAAATTAAAGGGTATTTAAAATGCCATAAATGACCATTTACTTCTTGCATTTCAACTTCAAGATCACTTACGGCAGATTGAGATTCAGGGCACCAATTAACCAAATATTCGCCTCTATAAATTAAATTCTTTTTATAGAGAATATTAAAAGCCTCAATAACTGCTTCATTTAATTTTTGATCAAGAGTAAATCTTTCTCTAGTCCAGTCAACTGAATATCCTATCCTTTTTAATTGAGAAACTATTCTTCCACCACTTTGTTCTTTCCAGTTCCATGCTCTTTTAAGAAATTCATCTCTTCCAATATCCTCGCTTGTTTTGCCTTCACTTTTTAATTGTTTTTCGAGAATAGTTTGAACAGCTATTGAAGCATGATCAGTTCCCGGTAAACACAAAACATTCTTACCTAAAAGTCTTTGAAAACGTACTACAACATCTATCAAAGCCGTATTAAATGCATGCCCCATATGCAAAGATCCAGTTACATTTGGTGGCGGAATAACAACACAAAAAGGCTCCCCATCATCCTCAGGGTTAGGACTAAACGCCTTTAGACTTTCCCATTTTTCTTGCCACTTTTTCTCTACTTCAAAAGGTGAATAATTCTCTAAAGATAATTGATCATTCATCTCTGTCATGTCCAAATTTTATTTCAATAAACTTTTTGTTTATTTTATCTTGAGAGCAGCCAATTAATGAAAATAATATTAGTTTGCAAAAAAAGGACATCCATTCTACAAAAGTTTGAAGCCAGAACCGCAGGAACAACGTTTTGCATTTTTTGGTGTTGAAATAAGAAATCCACCACCGCTCAAATCACCGTAATAATCTAATTTTAAATCTTTCAGTAAATTAAACTTTTTTACATCCGCGTATAAAGTTACTCCTTCAGTTCTTGAAATAGGGGATCCATTACATGTACCTGGCCTTAATTTAATATGCATCCATCCTTCGGAACAATTTTTATCCTCTACCAAATCAATCGACATTTCTCCTGGAGAACCTCCAAAAGAAGCTTGCCTAGATAGTTCTGAAGCAGCGCTTTGACTGATTGAAAGATTGACGATCTCAGTCATTAGAAAAATAATAAATGGGCGATCCAGGGTTCGAACCAGGGACATCCTGCTTGTAAGGCAGGCGCTCTACCGCTGAGCTAATCGCCCTTATAATAGATCATTCTAATAGATGAAGTTGAAAAATTTATACTAAGTATTTAAATATTTCATGATTGAGGCAAAATTTAATTAATAAAATATATCCTATGTCCTCAAACAATAGATATAAATTGGAAAACAATTCCGATTTAGAGACTATAAATAGTTTTAAAAACTTAATATCTAATATCAAAGCATTAAAAGATAAAACATGGGGCTGCCCATGGCAGAAAATACAGTCTCATATATCGTTGATCCCATTTTTGTATGAAGAAAGTAATGAATTTATAGATGCGATATATGAAAAAAATGCAGATAACATATGTGAAGAGTTAGGAGATCTTTTATTATCTTCAATTAGTAGAAATTTACATTTGAAAATTAAAAATTTACCTCCAACTATAGGTACATATAAAATCACAAATGTTGTTAAAGAACATGGTTTCAAGTGGGAAAGTACTGATGAGATTTTTAAAAAGTTAGAAGAAGAGATTAATGAATTAAAGGAAGCAATTAAAAGTAAAAATGATTCAGAGATAAAAAATGAATTTGGGGATATTTACTTTACTCTTCTTAATCTCTCAAACTTTTTAAAGATCAATCCTGAATCAGCTCTTCAAAAAACTAATATAAAATTTTTAGACAGATTTTCAATTATTGAACATCATGCAGGAGATAATATTAAAAAACAAACTCCTAAAGACTTTCAACGGCTTTGGCAAATAGCCAAACAAAAACTGGCGGGAAAAATTCCTAAAAGCAAATGACAAATATTACAACATGGATAGATGAATATCATAAAGGCTCAAGATTCGGCCTAAATGGGAAAATTCTAATTAAAAAAACCTCAAAATATCAAGAAATTATTGTTATTGAAAATGAATATTATGGTAAAGCTTTAATGTTAGATGGTTGCTGGATGACATCATTAAAAGACGAGAAATATTATCATGAGTGTCTTGTGCATCCTGCATTAAGTAGCATTGACGAAAAATCTAATGTACTAATTATTGGCGGTGGTGACGGTGGTACTGTAAGAGAATGCGTTAAATATTCTCAAATATCAAAAATTGATCTAGTAGAAATTGATGAGGAGGTAATCAAAATATCTAAAAAATTTCTAAAAGAAATTGCAGGCGAAGCATGGAATGACAAAAGATTAGAAATACATATTGATGATGGCGTTAAATGGGTAAAAAAAACAAAAGATAATTTTTACGACGTTATATTTATAGATTGTTCAGATCCCTCAGAATTTTCAAATTTATTATTTTCAGATTCTTTTTATAAAGAATGTAAAAGAATACTTACACCAAAGGGGATATTAGCAACGCAAAGC
>LUMT01000766.1_pt1 | contig 10548 bp, 6 predicted proteins | sample 729741 | NCBI WGS metagenome assembly LUMT01 (sample SAMN03860299, study PRJNA289734) | marine metagenome | biome: seawater column; feature: ocean; material: water; isolation source: Red Sea water column Station 192 - depth 50m | place: Saudi Arabia: Red Sea | collected 2011-10-15 | depth 50 m | reverse complement strand
AACTTAACTTGATCATTTTCAGTAGACAGATAAACCAAATCTCCAACATCTAGTAAGTCCATGAATCCTCTTGGAACTGGTCCTCTCCTATTCTCATCTATAAATTCTCTAGCCCAAGAATAACTTTCATCCCATTGAATGGTTTCAAAATTAAATTGCTCATCAATAGCTGTAAATCCTGAATCCCAGACTTCTAGAACAATAGCTCTTTGATGAGATTGAATAAATGGATTTTCTTCAAAAATATCACGAAGTAACTCCTCTGATATATTTTGGTAATTAATTGGGTCAGATTGGATTACATAATCTTGAGATAATAAAAAAGTAAAATCTTCGCTTTCTATAGATTTAAAGAATTCATCACCCAATCTATCAATATAATTCTTCTTTTCTCGCCAGCCATGTCTCTTATCATACTCAAATAGCCTTTTTGTTATTGCTTCGTTTGCACTTTCTTGAAGCTCAGAATCAACAGTTGTATAAACAGACCATCCTTCCTCATATGCTCTGATACCATATCTGTTAATTACTTCAAATCTTGCGAGTTCTGCAAGATGACTAGCTTCTAGATCATAGTTATTTATAGAAATAGGAAGGTTTATTTCACTGTTTATTGCAGTCTGATAATCTTGCTCAGAGATAAAGTCTAAAAGTTTCATTCTGTATAAAACCCAATTTCTTCTAGCTTTAGTACTCGTGATGGAAGTTGAGCAAGAGAGGCAATTAAAGCTGATTCAGCTATAGTCAACTCTTCAACTGATTTACCAAAATAAGTATTAGCAGCTGCCTCAATCCCATAAGATCTATTGCCTAAAAAGATTGTATTTACATATATCTCAAATATCTCTTCCTTTGAGAATGCACTTTCAAGGTGAAATGCTAAAAAAATTTCTTTAATCTTTCTCCTTACTTTCTTTTCTCGAGTTAAAAGATAATTTCTTACAACTTGCATTGTAATTGTTCCACCGCCGGTTGCATCAAGGCCTACTCTAATATATTGAGAAAAAGCCCTTATCAAGCTTGGATACGAAACACCTCTGTGCTCAAAAAAGCCATCATCTTCTGCAGCAAGAAATGCATTCTTCAAATCTTCAGGTATTTCTTCAAAGCCTAATGGTCTTCTTTTCTTTTCTCCAAATTCTCCAATCAATTTCTCATCAGATGTATAAATTTTCAGAGGTATTTGAAGTTTTGATTGATTAACATTGTCTACCCTTGGAAGTTCAGATAATAAATAAAGGTATGTTGAGAGTATTATTATTCCAACAAAGGTTGCAACAAAAATTGCAACTTTCAGGAATAACTCTAAAAGCCTACTAACCATAATTTTAATATTTTATATGTTTAGGTGCTAAAATTCGCAGCTTAGTGAAAAATCTTTTATGAATATTTATATTGTTGGGCCTATGGGATCAGGTAAATCCACTGTTGGTAAAATAGTAGCTCGCTCGCTTTTTTTAGATTTCTTGGACTCTGACGAAGAGATAGAAAAAACAACAGGTGCTAGTATTGATTGGATTTTTGATCTTGAAGGAGAGGAAGGATTTAGAAAAAGAGAGACGGCTGAGCTTGAAAAGATAGTGCAACTAAATTCTCATGTTGTTGCTACTGGCGGTGGTATTATTTTGTCTGATCATAATAGAAATCTTCTTAGTGCTAGAGGAGTTGTTATTTACTTAGAAACTCCCATAAAAATTCAAGTTGAGAGAACAAGTAAAGATAAAGACAGGCCCTTATTAAAAGATGGTGATCCGGAATCAATACTTACAAAACTTAATAGTGAGCGAGAACACTTATATAAAGAGGTATCTGACTATGCAATTCAAACGAGTGATAAATCCAGTCAAGAGGTTGCAGATCAAATAATAAATATTATTAAGAATAAATAATGATTAAAAAAGTTTTAGTTGGTGATGAAAAATATAAGGTTCTTATTGGTAAGAATAAGATCTTTAAGGATTATCTTCCCAGCGCATTATCAAAGAATAATAAAATATTTATTATAACCGATAAGAATATCCCTTCTGCATACATTGAACTCATAAAAAAATCGATTCCCTCTAATAAAGTAACTGACTTGATTAAAATTAAGCCTGGAGAGGAATCAAAATCATTTACTAACTTTCAAATGATTCTTAATAAGCTTGCTAAAAAAAAATATGATCGGTCGGATTGTATAGTTGCCATTGGAGGTGGTGTTGTTGGGGACTTGAGTGGTTTTGTTGCTGCAAGCTTTATGAGAGGCATAGATTATATTCAAATACCAACCTCACTTCTTGCTCAAGTTGATTCATCAGTAGGAGGAAAAACTGCCATTAACATTGAGTCCGGAAAAAATCTTGTCGGTGCCTTTAAGAATCCAAAGTTAGTGTTGATATCTTCAGCCTTGTTAAAATCACTTCCGGAGAGAGAATTCAAATCTGGAATAGCAGAAATAATTAAGTATGGGCTGATTTATAACAAGAAAATATTCAATATTTTTGATAAGCAGCATAAGCAAATTCTGAAAAGAAACCAAAGAGTAATTGAAGAGCTTATTCATGAGTCAGTTAAAACAAAAGCAAAAATTGTCACTGAGGATGAGAGAGAGTTAGGGATAAGAGCTATATTGAACTTTGGTCACACCTACGGTCACGCAATAGAAGCAATAAATAATTATAAAAATATTTTACATGGAGAGGCTGTAGCTATGGGCATGAGAATGGCTTCTAAAATGTCCATGTTAGAGGGTCACTTAAATGAAAAGGCTTATAAAAAAATAATTAATCTTTTTGATGCTCTTAAATTTCCTAAAAATACATCAAATAAATATTTAGACCTAGGTTAAAGGTGGAAATATTAATTTAATACTTTTAAAAGGAATTGGCCTGTCATTCCAGACTCAAAAATTTAATTTTGAGAATTTCAAAAAATCTTTTTCTTAGGCAGCGCTGGCTGTTGTAGCTTTAAGGAGATCGTTCACACTCAGAGCGACTGGCGAAACAAGCCAAAAATTTGGCAGATATCTTTCAAAATCTTCTAATATTTCTTTTGCTTTGATGCTCTTAGTATTCTTGTAATGTTCCTCAATAAGAAGTTTAAGGTTTTGTCTATGTGAATCCATAGTTTCACTTAAAACTCTATCCAAATTGATCAATTCACGATTGCATTTGTCGAAGAATGATCTCTTTTCATCCAATACATATGAGAATCCACCCGTCATTCCTGCTCCAAAATTTGCTCCAACTTCACCTAAAATAACAACCTGACCTCCTGTCATGTATTCACAACAATGATCTCCAGCTCCCTCAATGACTGCAGTTGCCCCAGAGTTTCTAACTGCAAAACGTTCTCCAACCCCGCCTGAAACAAATATTTTTCCTCCAGTTGCTCCGTAAAGCGCTGTATTTCCTGCAACTATATTGTTGAGATTCTTTTCTAGCCTTTTAGGTGGCTTAACAACTATTTTTCCGCCGTTCATCCCCTTTCCAACATAATCATTTGCATCACCTTCGACTTTTAGATTCAAACCTTTAATGTTCCAACAACCAAAACTTTGTCCTGCTGAGCCAGTAAAATTTAGACTAATTTTGTTATCAAGACCATCTTCTCCAAAATTTTCTGCAATGAATCCAGAAGTAGATGCCCCTACAGACCTATCGCTATTTGTAATATTAAATTTTAAAGTCTTTGATTTATTTGAAAGAATACTTTTTTTCGCTTTTGCTAAGATCTCTTTGTTTAGTTGGCCTTTATCCCAAGGCCTATTCCTATTTAAGTTGCAAAAGTAAGGTTGTAAAGACTTTTTATTAGAAGCTAAGATTGGACTTAAATCTAAATCACCATACCTTTCTGGCATGTCTTTAATAACATCTAAAAGTTCAGTCTTTCCAATTATATTCTCAAGCTTTTGCTCCCCAAGTTCAGCAAGAATTTCACGCACCTCATTACTTATAAATTTAAAGTAATTTACGACTCTTTCTTTCTCTCCAACAAAATGTCTATCAATTATGTCAGATCGCTGCGTTGCAACACCTGTTGCACAATTATTGAGATGGCATATTTTAAGATACTTGCATCCCATAGCTATCATTGGACCAGTCCCAAAGCCAAAAGATTCAGCACCCATAATCGCAGCTTTAACTACATCTAGTCCGGTCTTTAAGCCGCCATCAACTTGCACTCTTACTCTTCCTCTTAATCCACTTTCTCTCAAAGCTTGGTGAGTTTCAGATAAACCTAATTCCCATGGAGACCCTGCATATCTTATTGAGGAAATAGGGCTGGCTCCAGTTCCTCCATCATGACCAGAAATTGTTATTAAATCGGCATAAGCTTTTGCAACCCCACAAGCAATTGTTCCAACTCCTGGTTCAGAAACTAACTTTACTGATACAAGAGCTTTGGGATTTACTTGTTTAAGATCAAAAATTAATTGCGCGAGATCTTCTATTGAATAAATATCATGATGCGGTGGAGGAGATATCAGAGTGATACCTGGAGTTGAATATCTTAATCTAGCAATTAGCTCATTAACTTTTCCGCCTGGAAGTTGCCCTCCCTCACCAGGCTTTGCTCCCTGTGCGATTTTTATTTGAAGCACCTCGGCACTTACTAAATATTCAGGAGTGACACCAAACCTTCCAGAGGCAATTTGCTTTATTTTTGAACGTTTATTTGTTCCATATCTCTCTTTTGCTTCACCTCCTTCACCTGAATTCGACCTACCGCCAATAGAATTCATAGCTTCAGCAAGAGTTTCATGAGCTTTTGGTGATAATGAGCCTAAACTCATCCCTGCTGAATCAAATCTTTTTAGAATATGTTTTTGTGGTTCAACTTTTGATTTTTTGATCTTTGGTTTTTTACTCTTAAACTCTAAAAGATCTCTTAGCATGGAGGCTGGTCTTGAATTTACTAAATTAGAATATTTTCTATATTCATCTTCATCTCCACTTCTTACTGCTTCTTGTAATGTTTTCACTACATCAGGGTTATAACTATGGTATTCACCGCCATGAATAAACTTTAATAACCCACCAACGCTTACATCGGATATATTTGACTTTGCAAACAATGAAATATTCCTGTTTTCATTTTCAAGATTTCTAAAGTTCTTTCCACCAATTCTGCTATCCGTATTTGTAAAACATTTATCTACAACTTCATTTGATAGTCCAACGATTTCAAAAAGTTGAGATCCTCTATAGCTAGAAATTAATGAAATGCCTAACTTTGAAATTATTTTTAATAAGCCTTTATTAATTCCCTTCCTATACTTTGCGCAATTTTCAAAAGGATCGCCTTTCAATTCTGTTTTATGGCTAAGGTCTAAGATTGTTTGGTATGCAAGCCACGGATAGACGGAGGTCGCACCGAAAGCAATAAGACAAGCAATTTGATGAGTATCTCTGGCAGAACCAGTACTGACAATAATATTTACTTTAGTTCTCTTTTTTTGCTCTATTAAGGCTTGATGAAGAGCTCCGGTTGCCATCAAAGCGTTCAAAGATAATTTATTTTTTGATGGCAGTGCCTCATTTAGATGAATAATTGTTGTGCCTTTATCTATGGCTGAAGAAACATCTAAAATGAGCTTATCAATTGCATCTGAAATTGAACTACTTTCACCATATTCAAGATCAAAAGTTTTAACTTTAAAAATCTTATTTTTTAAAATCCAATCAAGTTTTTTATAAGAAAGAATTGGGGAGTAAGTAACTAAGCGTTTTGCATGCCCAGATGATGGTTCAAATATATTAAGTTCAGGTCCATAACATGTCTCTAGAGACATCACTGATTGTTCTCTTAATGAATCAATTGGTGGATTTGTGACCTGGGAGAATTGTTGCCTAAAATAGTCATATATTTGTCTATTTTGTCTACTTAGCACTGCAAGAGCTGTATCATCTCCCATTGAGCCTGTCCCTTCTTGTGCTGCAGCTCCAAGAACCTTAATGACGCTTGTTCTTTCTTCCAAAAATAAGGAAAAAATCTTTGTTGCAAGAGTATATTTCTCAGGAGATATCTTTTTCAGTCCACTACCTTCGGATTGATCAAGTTTAGATTCAACATAATTTGAATGCTCTTTTAACCAATCTCTATATGGGTATTTAGAAGCAAGCTCTTGGTCAATATCAGTTTCAGTTAAAATTTTTCCAGTCTCTTTATCAACAGCAAATATTCCCCCTGGAGATATCCTTCCTTTAGCTTCAATCTTTGTTGCGCTTACTGGATTTACCCCAGTTTCTGAGGCTACTGTTACTGTCCCATCTTTTTCAATCTGATATCTTGACGGGCGCATACCATTCCTATCGAGGAAGCTTACTGCATATCTCTTATTTGCAAGGGCAATGCCTGCCGGTCCATCCCATGCCTCCATGTGCATAGAATTATATTCATGGAATGCTCTTATATCTGGGTCAAGTATTTGTATATTCTGCCAAGCGGGAGGTATTACAGCTCTAATAGCCCTAAATAAATTCATACCTCCTTCAACAAGAAGTTGAATCATATTATCAAGCGCTGATGAATCTGAACCGTCACTATTGATGAGATTCTCATGCATGTGCAAATCTGGTAGCAGCTTTGACTTAAACAGGGAGCTACGTGCTTTTGCCCAGTTTCTATTACCTCTAATAGCATTAATTTCTCCATTGTGAGCAAGCAGTCTGAAAGGTTGGGCTAAATGCCACTTTGGAGCTGTATTGGTGGAGAATCTTTGATGAAACAGACAAGTTGAAGCTATAAACTTCTTATTTTTAATATCTAAATAAAAGCTTTTAAGGTCTTCTGGCATCATAAGTCCTTTATAAACAATGGTTTCATTTGAAAGACTGCATGCATAAAATTCTTCACAATTTAAATATTTGTTCTCGATAGTCTTTAATGCTTGAAATAGGGATGATCGCAGAGATAAATCAGAACTATTATCTTTTTGTTCTAGAAATACATGAAAAATATCCGGAAGAGTATCTTTAGCCTCATCGCCAAGAACAGATACATCTATAGGAACATTTCTATAACAAATTACTTTAAGATTTTCAGATCTAAAAATCTTTTTTAAGTCGCTCTGCAGTTTGTCTTTCAATTCTTTTTTAGAAAAGAAGCAGCCGATAGCAAATTCTTCTGGTAGCGCTATAGATAATTCAGATTTTATTATCTTTTTATAAAAGTCCTTGTTTATATCAAATAGCAATCCTGAGCCATCTCCAGTTTTCCCATCAAAACCAACGCCTCCTCTGTGGGCCATGCTTGATAGAGCATCAATTGATTTTTCTACTACTTTTCTGGAGGGCTTCCCATTTCTATTGCAGATAAGACCGTATCCACAGTTGTCTTTCTCAAAATTTTTATTAAATAACATAATGGAAGGGAATAGATTTTATCATAAAAGTGTCATACTATGTCATACTTTGTGAAAAGGAAGAATAAACAATATCAAATTGAGAAAGGGCTTTTGCTATTTACTCAGCCTAAGTCACCCTACTTCTATGGGAAAATAAGACATAACAAAAAATATCTGACTAAGTCATTTGCTCCTATTACTGATAAACAAGAAGCAATATATGAACTTTATAATTGGAGAAGTGAGCTTTTATCAGAAAAAGATAAATCAGCAGCTGAGCCAAATAATCCAAGATCGGAATATGTTGATTTTAAGGAGATAGATAATGATTTTCAGTTCTTAGATGTTGGCAGATTTGATCCACAAAAAAAAGACATAGAAAGTAGAAAAATCCATTTTGTTGAGATTTATGGTGAATACAATCAAACTCAAGCTGCAAATCAGGCTCACAGATGCCTTGATTGTGGTAATCCTTACTGTGAATGGAAATGCCCTGTTCACAACTACATACCAAATTGGTTAAAACTTGTTAATGAAGGAAATATTCTTGAGGCGGTTGAGCTATGTCACCAAACAAATAGTCTTCCGGAGGTATGTGGCAGAGTTTGTCCACAAGATAGGCTTTGTGAAGGCGCTTGCACATTGAACGATGGATTTGGTGCTGTAACTATTGGGTCCATTGAAAAGTATATAACTGATAAAGCTTTTGAGATGGGATGGAAACCAGATTTATCAAACAGATCATGGTCTGGGAAAAAAGTTGCAATTATAGGAGCTGGTCCTGCCGGACTGTCATGTGCTGATGTTCTAACAAGAGCTGGAGTTAAGAGTCATGTATTTGATAAACATGAGGAAATTGGTGGTCTGCTAACTTTTGGTATACCAGAATTTAAACTTGAAAAAAGTGTGGTTAAAAAAAGGAGAAAAGTTCTTGAAGAAATGGGAGTGAAATTCTTCTTAGGTAAGGAAATAGGTACTGATATAAAGTTCAAAGATATTTATAAAGATTATGATGCTGTCTTTCTAGGTATGGGCACATACACGTCACTTGAGGGTGGTTTTAGAGGTGAAAAACTTCTAAACGTTCACAAGGCAATCGACTATTTAGTTGAGAGTAATAAGAAACTTCTTGGAATTAATCAAAAAAAAGGTTCCTTTATAGATTTAAAAGGAAAGGATGTTGTTATTCTTGGTGGAGGGGATACTGCTATGGACTGTAACAGGACTGCTATCAGGCAAGGAGCTAAATCAGTTACATGTATATACAGAAGAGATGAGGATAATATGCCAGGATCTAGAAAAGAAGTAATCAATGCTAAAGAGGAAGGAGTAAATTTTGTTTTTAATAGCCAGCCAATAGAAATATTAGGAAATGATAAGGTTGAAGCTATCAAAACTATATCTACTAGACTTGCTGATCCAGATCATAACGGCAGGCGAGTACCAATACCAATTACTAACTCAGAAAAAATCTTTAATGCAGATGCAGTGATTGTTGCTTTTGGCTTTCGCGCTAGCCCCCCAAACTGGGCAGAAGATTATTCGATTAACTTAAAACAAAATGGTCTCGTTGATGTTGATTGTCATGATGAGCTTGACTTCCAAACAACTAATCCAAAAATATTTTCTGGTGGTGACATGGTCAGAGGATCTGATCTTGTGGTGACAGCAGTGTGGGAAGGAAGAGAAGCAGCAAAAAGTATTATAAAATACGTCCATGACTGAATTAAATCGAAATTTTATAGCTGCACTTAATAGAAAGACTCAGAAAACTCCACCTATATGGATAATGAGGCAGGCTGGCAGATATCTTCCTGAGTACAGGAAAGTAAGATCAAATTTCAAAAATTTTCTAGATATGTGTAAGACTCCTGAAATTTGCTGCGAGTTAGTTTTACAGCCTATAGAAAGATATGATTTTGATGCTGCAATTATTTTTTCAGACATCTTAACGATTCCTGATGCTCTCGGTCTAGGAGTTTCTTTTGTGGAGGGAAAAGGTCCAGTCTTTTCGAATCCTATTAAAAAACCAGAAGATATTTCTAAAATGATAAATTTTAATCCGGACAGCCTTGACTATGTATACAAGACTGCTGAACTAACAAGAAAAGAATTAAATCCAAGCACTCCACTAATTGGATTTGCTGGGAGTCCATGGACTCTTGCAGCATATTCAATTGAGGGAAGTAGTTCCAAAAACTTTGATTTAACAAAATCATTTATAGAAAGTCATTCCGATGATGCTCATAAATTTCTTGAGATTCTAGCTGATGCTTGTTTTGAATATCTAAAAAGACAAATCGTCAGCGGAGGAGATGTAATTCAGATATTTGACTCTTGGGCAAATCTTCTTTCTGAAGAACAATACCTAGAATACTCTTTGAAATATATAAAAAGAATTCTTAAAAAATTATCAGAGGATCCTGTTACAAGCAAAACTCCAACTATAGTTTTTGCTAGAGATCCAAAATGTAATCTTAATGAATTTAAATTAGATGATCTAAGTTGTTATGGCATGTTTACTTCGGTTGATCCAAGCAGTGCTATAAGAGTATTTGAAGGCTCTCATGCCCTTCAAGGAAATTTAGACCCAAAGATTCTTCTTGAGGAAGATTCAGTGATCAAAGAGAGTGCTTTAAAAATGCTGTCAGAATTTAAAGACTTTCCGGGCTATATTTTTAATCTAGGGCATGGCATAACGCCAAATATAAATCCAGATAAGGTAAAAGTATTGGTTGAAGCTATAAGGGAATCTGGAACCTAGTCTTTCGGTTTATCCCACATCCTCATTAAGCCTTCCTGAACGCAACTTGCAACTAGTTTGCCTTTAGAATCAAAAATAGATCCTCTTGAGAATCCTCTTGCATTTCTGGCAATGGGGCTATCAATTCGGTAAAGCATCCAATCTGAAAAATCTACCTTTGAATGAAACCACATTGCATGATCTAAGCTAGCGCTTTGAAAATACTTAGACATAAAATTAATTCCATGTGGCAGTTGAGCAGTTCCAAGCAAACCACGGTCTGATGCATACAATAATAGGGCTTGATTAATCACTAAGTCATTGGATATTTCACCGTTTGGCCTCATCCAAATATCTCTAAATGGCTCACTCTTTTTTGGTTGAACATAATCATTGTTTTGAGTAGCTCGCATTTCAATCTCTTGCTCTCTCAAAAAGAACTTATCCTTTTTTTTCCCATGAAGTTTTTCAAAAGCTT
>LUMT01000473.1_pt1 | contig 10553 bp, 12 predicted proteins | sample 729741 | NCBI WGS metagenome assembly LUMT01 (sample SAMN03860299, study PRJNA289734) | marine metagenome | biome: seawater column; feature: ocean; material: water; isolation source: Red Sea water column Station 192 - depth 50m | place: Saudi Arabia: Red Sea | collected 2011-10-15 | depth 50 m | reverse complement strand
AGCCCTTCTTGACAGTTGCTAATAGAGTAGAATGTTGCAGTGTCGTAATCTTTAATTTTTTCTTCTGAGGGTCTTGTTAATTCTTGTATCGACTGACTTAAACCTTTTGTTAATGCTATTTCAACAAAAATAATTGGCTCATCCTCTAAGGCAGGGTGAAAATATGCAAAAAATCTTCTGTCCTTACCGAGTCTTCTTTTCAATTCATTCATATCCTTCATAGAATGAACTTTCTCATATTTAAGTAATTTTTCTAAAATTGCAGCTTTAGTATCCCAAGTTATTTTTCTTAGTTTTAAAAATCCTGGGTTGAACCAGTTTTTAAATATGTCTATCAAATCATAATCTAAACTTTTTAATTCTGGATTGTCTTTTAATAATCTTTGTAGATCTTCTCTAAGAGATACAATCTCCGAGGTTCCATTTGGAGCCATATTTAATCTTACAAACAACTCTTTTCTAATTCCAGAAGCTACTCTAGATAAATTTAAAATTGAATAATCGTCTTGAGCATTACTGTATTTTTTAATTGCCTCATCAATTTTTAATGGATCAGGTTTATATTTATCATTAACCTGAATTAAAAACTTATTTTTTTCTTCAATAGATAAATTTTGATATCTAAATAAAATATCTCTTGCCAAAGTAATTCCAAATGCTGCACCTTTTGTAGATAACAAGTCATCACAAAGATCGATCAAATCTCTCTTTTTTGTAATACTTTTAAAAGATTTTTTTTCTAAAATCTTTTGCCCAGCATCAGCAATGGTTTCAAAAATTCTTTTTATATTTAACATGGTGTTTTTTATATATTAAAAACCTAAACTTTTACCCATTATTTTGTCTGGCAACCAAGTAACTATTTCAGGAAAAATACACAAAATTAAAATAGCTAGAGCCATAATTATCATAAATGGAATAGATCCCTTTAATATTTCTGACAGACTAACATCTGGTGTAATGCCTTTGATTATATAAAGGTTTAATCCAACAGGTGGCGTAATAAGACCAATTTCCATATTTATCGTAAATACAATCGCAAACCAATAAGGGTCAAAACCTAGAGTGGTTATAACTGGCAGTAATATCGCTGAAGTCATCACAATTACTGCTACTGGTGGTAAAAAGAAACCTGCAATTAACAGAAAAACATTTATTAAGATAAATACGACCCATTTATTTGAGCTTAACTCTACCATGCTTTGTGCTAGTGATTGAGTTACATAAAGCTGTGATAATGTGAATGCAAATAGATAAGATGCAGCAATGATAAACATTATCATCACACTTTCTTTCATAGATACTTTAACAATATTCCAGATTTTTTTTGGTTGATAAATTTTGTAAACTACAGCGATTAATACAAAAACTAAAAAAGCTCCAACGCCGGATGCTTCTGAAGGTGTAGCTACTCCGCCATACAAAACATAAAGAACACCAGCTATAATTGCTAGGAAAGGTAAAATTCTTGGCAATACTTCAATTTTCTCTTTAAAAGTTGGAGGTGTTCTGTTTTTTAAGGCTTTTGCTGAATCTTTATCAATAAAATAACTATGTATGAGAGCCCATATAGCAAACATTCCTGCTAACATAAATCCAGGTATCAAACCACTTAAGAATAATCTTCCAATTGATGTTCCTGTAGCAATTCCATAAACAATTAAAACAATACTAGGAGGAATTAAAACTCCAAGCGTACCACCAGCTGCTATTGTTCCTGTTGCAATTTGATCTGAATACCCTCTTTTTCTCATCTCAGGTATTCCCATAGTTCCAATTGCTGCACATGTTGCAGGACTTGATCCACTTAAGGCGGCAAATATTGAGCAAGCGCCTATATTAGAAATTACTAATCCACCTGGTACTCTCCAAAGCCATCTGTCTAATCCTGTATATAGATCTTTTCCTGCTGGTGAATTGGCAACAGCCATTCCCATTAAAATAAACATTGGAATTGAAAGTAAAACAAAAGAGTTTAGTCCTGCATAAAATGTTTCTGCAAAAACGTCTAACATTTGAAATCCTTCAAATGCAACTAACAATGTTATTGAAACAAAGCTCAAACCAAAAGCAATTGGTATTCCAGAAAATAAAACTACTAAAGTGAAAACCGCAACGATTATTGCTATTATTAATGGATCCATTAGTAACCACCTTCCTCGTCAATGAGTTTAATTATTTCTGCAATATACTGAAGAATCATTAAGGCTGCCCCAATCATCATTGATGAATAAGGTATCCATAAAGGAGGATCCCAAACAGTTCCTGTTGAATAGTTTTTTGTAAACGCTTCCTCAACCATCAAATATCCAAAATAAAATAAAATTAAAAAAAATAATAAACTTATTAATGATGTGAAAATTTTAAGTCTAAGAATGTTTTTCTTTGATAAAAAATCATAAATCCACTCCATGCTAACATGCGCTTTTTCGCTTAAAACATAAGCACTTCCTATAAAAGTTGAAGCAACTAAAAGCATCGTCACTAACTCTGTTTGCCATGTAATCGCTCTTTGAAAGAAATATCTTTCAAAAACTAATTCTACAATAACCAAGATTGACAAGAGCAAGGCTAAAACAGCAAATGCACCACATGCTTGTGAACTATAATTACAGAATTTTAAATATTTTTGCTTCATAAAAAAAACCCCTATTTAATATTTTTAAATAGGGGTTCTTTATATATCTTTTTATTTAACTGCTAAAGCCATTTCCATTAGCTTATCGCCACCTGGAACTTTTTCAGCAAATGCTTTATGAGAAGATTGTTTAGCAATCTCAACCCAAGCCGCATGGTCGTTTGCATCCATATATACTAATTTTACTCCTGCTGCTTTATATGCGTCTTCAAATTTTTTATCTAAATTTTCAACTTGCGCAGTCATGTATTTTTCAGCAACTTTACCAGCTTTCATTAAAGCATCTTGTTGTTTTGAATTTAATTTATCAAAGCTCATTTTTGACATCAAAATTGGCTCATACATAAACCATAAACCGAATTTCCCTGGAGGTGTTGCGCATGTTACTTGCTCATAAATTTTGTAACTAACAAAACTTCCTGAACTAGTATTTGCACCTGTTAATACTCCAGTTTGTAATCCAGTATAAATTTCTGATGAAGGCATACTTTGAATACCAGCACCAGCTGCTTCTAACATTTGGTTAAAAGCTTTACCAGCTGCTCTCATTACTTGGCCTTTAGCATCTGATGGATTTTTAATACATTTTGATTTAGATGCAAAACCACCACCAAGCCATGCATCAGATAGAACAACAACACCAGCATCATTTATAATTCTCTTAATTTCAGTCATCATTGGACCTTTATTAAATCTTAGTGCATGATCATGATTCTTAACAGTTCCTGGCATTAAAGTTGCGTCAAATTCTGGATGGAATTTCGATGCATACGCTAATGGAAATGCTGAAATATCCAATTGACCAGTTGTCATTGGTTTCCACTGCTCTTTAGGTTTATATAAAGATTTTGCTGGATAAATTCTAATATCTAAATCTACTCCTGCTTTTTTAACTTCATCTGCAATTATTTGAACCATTTCATGTCTTGGATCATAAGAACCGTCTGCTCTAGGTGTTCCAGGCCATTGGTGACTTGCTTTTAGTGTCACTGCATATGCCGATCCAATTAATGAGAATGCTAAAAATAATGTTGTGAAATAAAAACTTATTTTTTTTAACATGTTTTCCCCTCTTTAAATTAATTTAATAATGATATTAAATTGAACTTAAGGGTAAGAGTCAATATAAGGAAATGTCGTATATTTTATTATGGATGGGCCACTAAAAAATTTATTAGTTGTTGATTTAACAAGGGTTTTGGTAGGACCCTATTGCACTATGATACTTTCAGATTTAGGTGCAAGAGTTATAAAAATTGAAGCACCTGAAACAGGTGATGACTCTCGAAAATTTGGCCCTTTTGTTAAAGATTATTCTGCATACTTTATGTCCTTAAACAGAGGAAAAGAAAGTATAGCTTTGAATTTGAAGAACGATGAAGATAAAAAAATATTTGATAAAATATTATCAAAAGCAGATATTTTAGTAGAAAACTTTAAACCTGGCACATTAGAAAAGTGGGGTTTTGGTTGGAAGGATGTGAGCAAAAAATATCCTAAATTAATTTATGCATCGGCATCAGGGTTTGGCCAAACTGGACCTTTAAAAGAGCTACCAGCATATGACATGGTCGTTCAAGGTATGGGAGGGTTGATGAGTGTAACTGGCCATCCAAATTCTGAGCCAACAAGGGTTGGAACCTCTATTGGTGATATCACAGCAGGTCTGTTTACAGCAATTGGAATTAATGCAGCTTTATACGATAGACAAAAAACTGGTAAAGGAGCTTTTATAGATGTGTCTATGTTAGATTGCCAAATAGCAATTTTAGAAAATGCAATAGCAAGATATCTTTCCAAAAATGAAATTCCAGGACCAATGGGTTCCAGACATCCATCTATTGCGCCCTTTGAAGCTTTTAAAACGAAAGATAGTTATATAATTATTGCTGCAGGGAATGATAAACTTTTTACAAAACTTTGTGATGTATTAAAAATTCCTGAAACTGCAAATGATGAAAGATTTAATTCTAATTCACTAAGATGTGAAAACATGGATCATTTAAAAGAAATTTTTGAAAAACAATTGAGCTCCAAATCTACAGATGAATGGGTTAAAGAAATGGAAGAATTGAAAATTCCATGTGGGCCAATTTTTAATATAAAACAAGCTGTAGAAAATCCTCAAATTCAAGAAAGAAACATGATTGTAAAATCATACCATAAAATTATTGGTGAATTTAAATCTGCAGGAAACCCTATCAAAATGTCTACCTATAAAGATGAAAGTACTAGGGGTAATATTCCTGATTTAGATGAGCACAGGGAAAAGATAATAAAGGAATTTAGTTAATTTATTCTTGGTTTTCTGTTTCGTCGGATACAGTCTCTTCTTGATCTTTCATTTCGTCCAATGAAACATCAGTCTCTTCTTCTTGTATGTCCTCAACAGGTTCAGATGAAGGTTGCTCAGCTGTATTTTGTAACTCAGCTAAATCATCTTTAGAAACTTGAATTTTTTCTGGAATTTTTCTAGCTCTCTTAGATGGAAGAATTGGTACACCGCTTTTTGAAATTTCACCTTTGTAAAGATTTTCAAAATCATCGCCAATATCATCTTCGTCCTCTGAAGTATCATCTATTTGCTCTACATGTTTTCTTAACTTATAAACTGCAGCATCTGTTAAATCAGGAACTTTGATTGTCTCCTCAGCTATTTCTCTTAATGCTATGACAGTGTTTTTGTCATTATCTCTATCTAAAGTAGGCTCTAGTCCTGAATTAAGTTGCGTTGCTCTCTCCTTTGCAACTAATACTAATTCGTAAGGACTATCAACTTTATCTATACAATCTTCAACTGTAACTCTTGCCATGGACGGTTTGATACACCTCGATTATAAAAAAATCAAGCAGTATTAGAGATAAACTGGATTTAATTTTTTTCGTATAGTGAAAAGTAAAGCAATAGAGAATGCTATGGCAATTGCTGCAATAAATGCGATTTTTTCAATTGAAAATCCTGCATCTATAAAAAAGCCAAATAATGCTGTACCAAAAGCAGTTGCAAATACCATTAAAGCAGTAGTCAAAGCTTTAATAGATCCAATATATTTTACACCATAAATTTCTGCCCATGTTGATGATCCTAGTAAGTTTGCTAGACCGTTTGATATTCCTACTAATCCAAGAAATAAAAAAGCAGTTTGTGGAGCATCAAAATATATGATGACTAAAGTTCCTAAGAATAATGGAATATTCATATAGATTAGTAATTTTCTACTTGTAAACTTATCAATTAAATAACCGGCAACAACTAAAGTGATTACAGAAAAAATTGAGTAAGACATAAAAGATTGCGCAATTGTATATTCACCCCACCCTTTTGAATTAGTGACGAATGATTGATAGACAAATACTCCTGTAGCTATCCAGGGCATTGCTAACATATTTAATGAGACAATGTAAAATCTATAATCGCCAAGAACCTCTATTCTTTTCCAGTTTTTAATATTTTCTTCTTTTAAAATTTTTTTTTGACTGCCTTCTCTAGTATCTAATTTGACATCTTTAACTAAAATATAAGATGCCAAAGGTAGGCAAATTAAAACTATTAAAGAAAAGATTACCCATAAATCCTGCCAAACAATTAGAGTTAAAAGATAAACAATTAAGACAGGCATTATGAACTCTGCAGAGGATAAACCAAACCAAATAATGCTTAATGCTTTTCCTCTCGATTTTGTAAAATATCTTGAAATAGTGGTTGAAGCTGTGTGAGACATTAACCCTTGTCCAGAAAATCTCATTAAAAATATTGCTACAAACAAAAACGCTACAGACGATGTTTTGGAAAAGAAAAAAGAAGAAAAAGATAGAAGTAAAATAACAAAAATTGCAAATTTAAGTACATTTACGTCATCAATTTTTTTTCCAATCCATATTAGAAGCAAGCTGCTAAATAAAGTAGCTGATGCATAAATCGTGCCAAATTGTCCATGTGTAATAGAAAGTGTTTCTCTGATGCTTGAATTAAATAAACCTATAAAAAAACTCTGTCCAAAACATGAAAAAAATGTAAAAATAAATCCAAAAATAATTACTTTTAAACTTAAATTTTTAAACATATAAATAATTTATGACTTGTAATGTTGCTTTCATAGGTCTCGGGGTAATGGGTTATCCGATGGCTGGTTATATATCAAAAGCTGGGCACAATGTAACTGTTTTTAATAGAACAACTGCTAAAGCTGAAAAATGGATTACTGAATATAAAGGTAAAATGGCTTCAACACCAAAAGAAGCTGCGGAAGGCGCTGATTTTATTTTTACTTGTGTGGGTAACGATGAAGATTTAAAGCAAGTTACATTAGGTGAAAACGGATTATTTCATAGCGCTAAAGAAGGTTCTATCTACGTAGATAATTCAACTGTTTCAGCTGAAGTATCAAGAGAACTTTATAGTAAAGCTAAAGAAAAAGGATTTGCATTTTTAGATGCACCAATTTCTGGTGGTCAATCAGGTGCTGAAGGTGGAATTCTTACTGTTATGGTTGGGGGTGATGAAGAGATTTTCAAAAAAGCAGAGCCAGTAATTGATTGCTATAGTAAAAAAGTAAAATTAATTGGTCCATCAGGAAGTGGTCAACTTACAAAAATGATGAACCAAATGTGTATTGCAGGTGTTGTACAAGGTCTATCAGAAGCTATAAATTTTGGAATAAATGCTGGTTTAGATATTGATAAAGTAATGGAAACAATATCAAAAGGTGCAGCTCAATCTTGGCAGATGGAAAATAGATATAAAACTATGGTTGAAGACAAATTTGATTACGGTTTTGCGGTAGATTGGATGAGAAAAGATTTAAAGATTGTAATTGAAGAAGCGAAAAGAAATGGTTCACCAGTCCCAATTACTGAAATAGTTGATGAGTATTATGCTGATGTTCAAAAAATGGGTGGTAACCGTTGGGATAGCTCTAGTTTAATTGCTAGACTCAAAAAAAAGAAGTAATCTAATGTCAAATGCCGTCCCATACTATGAGGACTTTTCTGAAATAAAGAAAAAAATATGGTCGATGCTTGATGATGCTGTAACGAATAGATCATCTCCATTTAGAATTCCTGTTTTTGTTTGTGGTGATCATTCAGACTTTGATGGCAGAATTGTAGTTCTTAGAAAATCAGATCAATCAAACAATTTACTTCAATTTCATAGTGATATTAGATCTGACAAGATTCCAAAATTAAAAAAAAATAATAATGCTGCTTTAATATTTTATGATAAAGAGGAAAAAATTCAGCTAAGAGTAAAAGTGAATTGTACCGTCAACCACAATAATGACATCACCGAACAATCATGGTTAAAAACAGCTCATGTAAGTCGTAAATGTTATTTAGTAAATAATGGACCAGGAACAGAAATTGATGAACCTGGATCTGGATTAAATGATGATATTGAAAAATCTGGCTTTACAATGGAGCAAAGTGAAGAAGGTTATAAAAATTTTACAGTAATTCAGTGCAAAATAAAAAATATTGAATGGTTATATTTGGCTGCAAAAGGTCATAGAAGAGCCAGACTTGATCTTGAAAAAAATATAGAGAATTGGTTAGTTCCTTAAATTATGTCAAAAAAATATGAAGCAATGGTTCTTTCATGTATGGATCCAAGGTTTCAAAAACCAGTTCATCAACACTTAAAAAATAAAAAACTTGCAGGAAAATTTAGTGCTTTTACGATTGCTGGTGGGTCAATTGGTGTAACCAATAATAAATTTAAAAAATGGCACTCAACATTCTGGGAAAATTTAGAAACTTCAATAAATTTACATAAAATTAATAAATTAATAGTTATAAATCATGAAGATTGTGGTGCAGCTAAAATTGTTCATAATAATAAAAATTTTAATTCTTCTATTGAAAATTCAATACATAAAAAATCATTTAGTAAACTGAAGCAAACTTTAAAAAAAAAATTTCCAAACATTAAAGTTACCTTTAAAATTTTATCAATTAAAAATGCTTTATAATTTTTTATTTTATATATCCTTAATAATCTTGGGACTTTTTGTTATGAGATTTGGAATATTACAAATTAGAAAATTTAAAAAAGGTGAAACTAAAGTAAAAAAGAAAATAGGCGAACAAATAGCTTTTGTTATATTTTTTATAATTATAATAGGATTAATTATTTATTCTATTAACGATTTATTGTTTTAAAAAACTGATTTAGAATATTTTTTCCAGTTTTCTTGGTACCTAATTGCATTTTGCTTAACAGCTTCAATTTCATCCTCAGTTAACTGCCTTATAATTTTTGCTGGGGATCCCATAACTAATGAATTATTTGGTATTTCTTTTCTTTCTGTTACTAATGATTTAGCACCAATTATACAATTCTTTCCAATTTTTGCTCTATTAAGAACTACAGCTCCGATTCCAATTAAAGAATTATCATCAATTGTGCAACCATGAAGCATAACCATATGACCAATCGTTACGTTCTTTCCAATTTTTAAAGGGTAACCTGGATCTGTATGTAAAACACTTCCGTCTTGTACATTTGAACCTTCTCCAATATGTATATTTTCAATATCACCTCTTAATGTTGCATTAAACCAGACACTGGAGTTTTTTTCTAATGTTACGTCTCCAATTATAACAGCGTTAGGTGCTACCCAATTTTCGCCAAGGTTTTTTGGTTTTTTATCTTTTAAATCGTAAAACATAAATTATATAGTCTTTTATCATGGCATTAACAAAAACACCAATTTGTGACTTCGGTAAAAAAGCTGATTACTTTGAACTTAAATCAATAGACAATAAAATAATTTCATTGAATGATGTAAAAGGTGAAAATGGAACATTAATAATGTTTATCTGTAATCACTGTCCTTATGTTTTGGCCGTGATCAAAAATGTTGTCGAAGACTGTAAGGATTTAGAGAATGACGGTATTAAATCTCTAGCAATAATGTCAAATGACCCAAAAAGATATGAGGAAGATTCATTCGATAATATGGTTAAATTCTCAAAAAATCATAATTTTAATTTTCCGTATGTAATAGATGAAACTCAACAAGTAGCAAAAACTTATGGTGCAGTCTGTACTCCAGATTTTTTTGGATATAATAAAGATCTTGAACTTCAATACAGAGGAAGAATAAGAGAGTTACAAAACTTAAAACCTACAGAAAATGGAGATAGTGAACTTAAAAAAGCTATGAAAATGATTGCAAAATCCAATAAAGGTCCTAATGAACAGTTTCCAAGTATGGGCTGCAGTATTAAGTGGTTTTAATAAATAATGTATTTATTAATTACTAGAACCTTTCCGCCAGAATTAGGAGGTATGCAAAATCTCATGTGGGGATTGGCAAGATCTCTAGCAAAAATAAATCTAATAAAAGTTTTTGCAGATTACCATGAAAATCACGAAGAATTTGATAATTCTGTTTCATTTTCAATTGAAAGAGTTAGTGGAATTAAGCTAATCAGAAAATATAGAAAATCTTATTTAATTAATGATTATCTTGAAAATAATAAAAATGTAGAATGTTTAATTGCTGATCATTGGAAAAGTTTAGAATTAATTAAAACAAATAAAAAAAAAATTTGTCTAATTCATTCTAAGGAAATAAATCACCCTAAAGGCTCTGGATTGAATAAGAAATTACTATCTGTTCTAAATAATGTTGATCATGTTGTTGCAAATTCAAATTATACAAAAAACTTAGCTATAGACCTAGGGGTGGATGAAAGAAAAATAATTGTTATTAATCCTGGTGTAGATCCAGTAGTTGAAGTTCCAAAAAAATATTTAGATGAAGCTGAGGAAATATTAAAAGGAAAGAAAAATAGACTAATTACAGTTTCAAGATTTGATAAAAGAAAAAATCATGAAAAAGTAATTATGGCTGTTAGAAACTTAAAAGAAATTTATCCAGATATAATTTACACATGCGTCGGGTATGGA
>LUMT01002457.1_pt1 | contig 10566 bp, 9 predicted proteins | sample 729741 | NCBI WGS metagenome assembly LUMT01 (sample SAMN03860299, study PRJNA289734) | marine metagenome | biome: seawater column; feature: ocean; material: water; isolation source: Red Sea water column Station 192 - depth 50m | place: Saudi Arabia: Red Sea | collected 2011-10-15 | depth 50 m | reverse complement strand
CAACAGAGAAGTTTGGTTTGTTTGAAAGGCCAGCGCTCTCAAGATCTGCAAAACCTGAGGACATGTAAAATCTCATTTGCTCACCATCACTATCAAGACCCGAGCCAAGAACCCTAACACCACCATCAGACCCAGGCACAACCGGATAGTCTTTTAGTCGAGAGCTCAATATATTTCCATTCACTGTATCAACAACTATCTCTAGAAGAGGGTTTTCTAGTATATGAATTTGTGACTCATTAAAACCAGCCAAATAGTTAGTACTTACTTCTTCTTGATCTACAGCATTTGAAATGTTTTGCTCGCTTGTGTATGAGTAAAACAACAGGTACCCAAACAAAGCAACAAAGAACAAATATAAAAACCTTAAGTTAAAATTTTTCATTTATAAAACTGCCTTTTTTATTACTGCGCTAATTTCATTATAAGCTTCTTTATAATTAAGAGCTAAAAAATCCTCCCTTACGATTAACTTAATCCCAAAAGACGTAGACTCAAAACCCGCATCAAAAATTATAGACTTGATCCTTCTCTTGATCTTGTTCCTATCAACAGCTTTAGGAAAAATCTTTTTAGGTGTAGAAATAAAAACACCAGACTTTCCAGTTAAAGACGCAGCTACAAAATTGGTTGAGTAGATCTTTTTTAATTGCTTTAAAGACAAGTTATGCAGACAAAACTTTTCTACCCTTTCTTCTTCTTCTTGAAAGAACTGCACGCCCAGCCTTGGTTGCCATGCGAGCTCGAAAGCCATGAGTTCTTTTTCTCTTAAGGTTGCTTGGTTGAAAAGTTCTTTTCATGGTTGGTAGTAAAAATTAGAGATGCATTATACATAAAATAAACAAAATTATGTCAAAAAAAGAAGATAAAGTTATTGACAAGTTATCCACAGGAAATACTATTAGTTATTCTGTAGATATCTTGTTAATTTTTGCTAGACTACAGCCAAGAGGATAGAAATTGAAGACCTGGAACCAAATATCAAAAAAACTTGAAAAAAAGCTCAGCCAAGATGAGTTTAATACCTGGATAAGGCCTCTTCAAGGAGAGTTTAAAGAAAACTCATTAGAAATTTCCGCTCCAAATGACTTTGTACTAAATTATGTTTCAAATAATCTAAAAAGCCATATTTATGAAGTCGTAGCCTCAAAGGATACAAAAATAATATTTAAAGACAAGAATAACTCAACATTTGTTGATAAATATGTTGAAAAGCCCTCCAGCAGAAGAAAAAACAACCCAGGCCTAGTTGAGTCTTTTGTTTTTGATACGTTTGTGGAGGGAAAATCAAACCATCTAGCTTTAGCAGCTTCAAAACAAGTTGCTCAAAACCCGACAGGTGACTACAATCCCTTATTTATATATGGCGGTGTTGGTTTGGGAAAAACTCACCTAATGCACGCAGTAGGGAATGAGATTCTTAACCAAGATCCATCAAAAAGAGTGATATATGTTCATTCAGAGAAATTTGTTGCTGATATGGTCAAAGCCCTTCAACTAAACGCAATTAACGAGTTTAAAAACTTCTACAGGACGGCTGATGCTCTTTTAATTGACGATATTCAGTTTTTTGCAGGAAAAGAGCAATCACAAGAAGAGTTTTTCCACACCTTCAATGCGCTACTAGATAGAAATAATCAAATGGTGCTCACTTGTGACAAGTATCCAAAAGAAATCGATGGCCTAGAAGAAAGATTAAAATCAAGACTGGGCTGGGGGCTTCCGGTTGTGATAGACCCACCAGAACTTGAAACCAGGGCAGCAGTATTGCTTGCCAAAGCTTCCTCGATGGGTTGTCACTTACCTAATGAGTGCGCGATATATATAGCTCAGAGAATTAGATCAAACATAAGAGAGCTTGAAGGAGCTTTAAAACGAGTTGTCGCTAACGCTAAGTTTACAAACCAAGAAATAGACATTCCTTTAGTTAAGGATGCTCTTAAAGACTTATTCGTTATATCTGCAAAGATGGTTAGCATTGATAATATTCAAAAAACTGTTGCAGAATATTACAACATCAAACTTTCAGATCTGCTTTCAAAAAGAAGAAGTCGCTCTATTACCAGACCAAGACAACTTGCAATGTCGCTGACAAAAAGGCTAACAAATCACAGTCTGCCAGAAATTGGCGAAGCCTTTAACGGAAGAGACCACACAACCGTAATACATGCATGCAATAAAATTAAGGAACTTAGGGTGGAAAACAGCTCCCTAGAAGAGGATTACAAAAACTTAATAAGGTCCCTTACAAACTAATGAAATTTACAGTTAGCAAAACAGAGATTGTTAAAGCTTTGTCTTCAACTCTTGGAGTTGTTGAAAAAAGGCAGGCACTTCCAATTCTCTCTAATGTCCTTTTAAAAGTTGAAGATAACAATATTTCTATTACCGCCACCGATCTTGAGTCAGAAGTGCAAACAACATGTACTCCAACCAGCGTTGAAAGCACCGGCTCAACAACAGCACCTGCGAAAAAACTTAATGAACTCTGCAGGCTTCTACCTGACGGATCAGAGATTTCTATCTTCTTGAACGGCGACAAGCTGTCTGTAGAATCTGGCTCAGGAAAGTACTCCATTTCAACTCTTCCTAGTGAGGATTTTCCTGTCTTTGATGTGGTAAGTGAAAATACAGAATTTACCATTTTGGGATCTGTGCTAAGAAATCTTATAAGTAAAACGTCTTTTGCAATGGGTAATCAAGATTGGAGACATTATCTTAATGGAATGTATTTAAATATTGAAGACAAAAACATTACAGCGGTTACAACCGATGCTCACAGGCTTGCTATATCAACAAACTCAACAACGAAAAGTGTCTCAGGCGAGATATCAGGAATAATACCAAGAAAATCAATTAACGAAATAGGGAAGTTGTTATCTGACTCATCTGAAGAAGTAACCCTTTCTCTTGGATCAAACACCATTATGCTGAAAACAGATTCAACATCTTTTGTAAGTAAGTTAATTGAAGGCAAATTTCCAAACTATGAACAAGTCCTTCCATCTGGCGAGAGCTCAGTTTTATCAGTAAACACCAAACAACTTTCTGAAATATTAAGTAGAGTAAGCGTCCTTTCAAGCGATAAATTTAAAGGCATTAAATTAAACATTAAATCAAGTGAAGTTTTAGTTTCAGCAAATAATCCAGAACAGGAAGAGGGCGAAGAAAGCTTTAAATCGAACTATGATGGAGAAGATATGGAGATCGCTTTCAATGTGAACTATATCCAAGAGGTTTTATCTAACATTGATTCAAATGATTGCAATATAAATCTATACGGCTCTGACAAAAGCTGTCTTATAAGCCCATCTGACGACCCAGATTTAAAATATGTAGTGATGCCGCTTTTAATCTAAAAAGTGTCAATAAAAAAAATATCAATTTCAAATTTTCGTTGTTTTGATAGTGTTGATCTCGAATTTTCAGAATTAAATAACTTTATACATGGAGCGAATGGCTCTGGAAAAACATCTGTGTTGGATCAATTGAGCTTTTTAGAGCAATTCCTTCTACGCTTCTTGATAATAAAACATTCTCCATGTTTGCAGATACACCAAAATACAGAAGAAAAATACTCGATAGATGCTTAATGGCATCCGATAAAAACTATAGCAAAGACTTTTTCTCTTTCCACAGATCTTTAAAGCAAAGGAATGCAGCATTAAAATTTAAAAGGCTGACGAACATTGATATGTGGTCCGAGATATTTATAAATTCAGGGACCTTGATATCAGAAAAAAGAAATAACTTTTTTGAAGAAACTAAACAAACATTCTTTAGGTTTGCCAAAAACCTAAAAGACAAGAGGGTCCTTGAAATAATAAACTCCTTAGAAATTCTTTTCCACAAAGGGTGGGCTAGCCAGCATTCATTAAAAGAGGTGTTAGAGCTTAATAGAGATTCTGATCAAAGAAAAACATCTACAACATCAGGCCCCCACAGAGCAGACATTAAATTTTTAATAAAAGACTCTGATATTAAATATATATTATCTAGAGGAGAACAGAAATTTATGTCAATATTGTGGTGTCTCTCTATGCACAAAACCCTTTCAGACTTTTATGGAGTTAAACCTTTTTTAATCATTGATGACATACATTCCGAACTAGATGAAGATTTTTACAATGAATTAATAAATTTTCTTCCAAAAACAGGAAATCAATTGTTTTTTTCAGACATTAACAACCCATTTAATAGTAAAATAAAGGATCAATTAAAGGAGCTTAAAAAGTTCCACGTGGAACAATTTACTAATGCCAAAAAAACAAAATAAAAAAGGATCTTACGACTCATCAAACATACAAGTTCTCAAAGGTCTTGAAGCTGTTAAAAAAAGGCCAGGAATGTATATAGGTGACACAGATGACGGCTCAGGGCTTCATCATATGGTTTTCGAGGTTGTTGATAATTGTATTGATGAAGCAATGGCAGGACATTGTTCAGAAATAGTTGTTTCAATTAATAAAAATGGGTCAATAACTGTTAAAGATAATGGTAGAGGAATTCCTGTAGATACACACAAAAAGGAAAAAGTACCTGCAGCAGAACTTATTATGACAACCCTTCACTCTGGTGGAAAGTTTGATGATAACAGCTATAAAGTTTCGGGTGGCTTACATGGTGTGGGTGTGTCTGTTGTAAATGCTCTTTCTGAGGAATTAACACTTAAAATTTGCAGAGATGGTGGGCAATATGAACAAAAATATGCAAACGGTAAAGCTCAAACCAAACTCAAAAAAGTTAAAACCTCAAAAGAAACAGGGACAGAGATCACATTTAAGCCATCTAAGGAAATATTTTCGTTCGTTAACTTTGATATAGATAAAATAAATAAAAGAGTTCAGGAGTTATCTTTTCTTAATGCAGGTGTGAATATTCTTGTTGAAGATAAGAAAACAGGCAAATCTAAAAAGTTCTCAAACAGTGGAGGCCTATCTAGCTATGTTAAGTTTTTAAAAGGAAGAAAACAAAACATATCCGAAATATTTCACTGTGAAGGAGAGCAAGATGGGCTTAGTGTTGAAATAGCGCTTCAGTGGAATGATGCATACTCAGAAAACGTTCTTTGTTACACAAACAACATACCTCAAAAAGACGGCGGAACACATCTTTCAGGATTTCGATCAAGTTTAACAAGAGTGATGAAAACATTTATCAGAAAGGAAGAATTAAACAAGAAATCGCCTGTTGAGTTACTCGGTGAAGATGTTAGAGAGGGGTTAACAGCAATAGTTTCAGTGAAAATACCTGATCCTAAATTCTCATCACAAACAAAAGAAAAACTCGTTTCCTCAGAGGTTGAGAGTGTTGTTAGCAATGTTTTTAATAAGAATTTTAATGAATACCTTTTAGAAAACCCTAAGGAAGCAATGTCAATTTTAACAAAAATATCTGAAGCAGCTTTAGCTAGGGAGGCAGCAAGAAAAGCTAGAGAAATGACTAGAAGGAAAGGGGTTTTAGAGGTTGCAGGTTTACCAGGAAAATTAGCAGATTGCCAAGAAAAAGACCCTGCGCTGTCAGAGATATATATCGTTGAGGGTGATTCTGCAGGTGGATCAGCTAAACAAGGTAGAAATAGACAAAATCAAGCAATACTTCCTCTAAAAGGAAAAATTTTGAATGTTGAAAAAGCTAGATTAGATAAAGTTTTATCTTCCCAAGAAATAGGAACGCTTGTAACAGCTTTAGGTTGTGGAATTGGAACAGATGAGTTCGACGCTGATAAATTAAGATATCACAGAATAATTATAATGACTGATGCCGATGTTGACGGCTCCCACATAAGAACTTTGCTTTTAACATTCTTCTTCAGGCAAATGTTTGAAATACTAAATAGAGGACATGTTTATATTGCATTACCGCCCTTATACAAAGTTTCAAAAGGAAAAAATATTAAATATGCAGCTTCAGAAAAGGAAAAGGACGATGCTTTAAAAGAATTATCTAAAACAGGTAATAGGGGAATTGAAATACAAAGATATAAAGGTTTGGGTGAAATGAATCCGGACCAACTCTGGACTACAACAATGGATCCTCAAAATAGAAGAATGATGAGGGTTCGAATTGACGATGCCAATGAGGCTAATAACTCTTTCGAGGTTCTAATGGGTGACCAAGTTGAGCCCAGAAGAGAGTTTATTGATGAAAACGCCCTTTCTGTTGCAAATTTAGATATTTAGTTTTTTGTACCCATAAAACTATTCTGTACTCATAGAAGCTTTTTCATTCATCCAATCTACCAAGTTTTTTGTCATTTCAGATGAATCTTTTCCTTGAATAGGAGTACCTATAATCACCTTAACAGTACCAGGAAATTTTATAAACTTTTTATTTTTCCAATAAAGACCTGAATCGTGATAAATTGGTATTAAATCAACATTATTCTTTATTGCTAAATCAGCAGCGCTCCTTGCAAATTTACCAATCTGCTTTCCCGGAATCTTTCTAGTTCCCTCAGGAAATAAAAGAATAGAAAACCCATTACATAGCTTTTGGGACCCACTTACTATTACCCTCTTTGCTGATTGAATCTTCTTTGATCTATTAATCTTAATTGGATTAAGAAGATAAAGCGACCAACCAAAAAAGGGTACATAAAGTAGTTCTTTCTTTATAATTGTGGTTAAAGGGTTCGCAAGGGTTTGTAAATAAAATGATTCCCAAAGACCTTGGTGGTTCGAGGCTATAACAACCGGTTTTTTACCCAAAATATCACCTCTAACCTCCCAATCTATTCGACAGAGAAACTTTAAAACCATCAATAACGTCGATATATAACGACTCGTTAAACCATATCTTTTTTTTAGTCCAATAAACGGGGAGATAACAACAAAAAACACTGTAAACACTATTACCGAGATGTAGAAGTAAAGACTAAATAATAAGCTTCTAAGAAATAATATTAAAACCAAAACTACTTTACTAACAGGTTTTTTAAAAGATCATCTAAATTTTCAACCTTTACCCTCTTTTGCTCCATTGAATCTCTATCTCTGACAGTAACTGTACTATTTCAATTTTAATTCTTTTTAAACCTAAAACTAAACTAAACTTTAATTCAGAAAAAAAGAGTACTAAAGAGATTGTTATTTCTTGTGTAGTATTCTTTTTTATTGGTATAACAGCAGCTTTGATTGGTGAGAGGTGAGGTTTTAAAGCTAATACAACTCTATTTTTCCCATTTTCAAGGGTTTCCTCCTTATACGACTCATTCAATATGGCCAGCACACCCCTATCTACACCTGCTGATGGTTCAATTACATATGGTACTTCCCATTCCTTTGAATCAATATTTTGAATAGCTAGCCTTGCGTTTGAATCCTTATTTTTTAGGACATCAGCTTCTATATCCAGATCTTCTTGGTTTTTTGAATGTGAACCAAGGTCAAAATCAGTTCTATTTGCAATTCCTTCTAACTCCTCCACACCATGAGGGAATTCATACATTAGATCTATAGTTGCTTTAGAGTAGTGTGATAGTTCTTCTTGTGGAACATTCAAAATTTCAATTTTCTCTTTATTAACTCCCTGCTGGACCCACCAATTTATTCTTTCTTCAATCCAGTATTTGTGCCAATCCTCATCTTCACCTTTTTTAACAAAGAACTCTAATTCCATCTGTTCAAACTCTCTCACTCTAAATATAAAGTTTCTCGGAGTAATTTCGTTTCTAAAAGCCTTACCAATCTGGGCAATACCAAAAGGTATAGATTTTGATGTTGCATCAACTACATTCTTGAAGTTTGTAAATATTTGTTGGGCTGTTTCAGGTCTTAAATATGCATAAGATTCATCGTCAGCAACAGGGCCAATGTTTGTTTTAAACATCAGATTAAACGGTCTAGGTTCAGTAAGGTTTGTTGACCCACAATGTAAGCACTTACTATCTTTCAAATGATCTGCTCTCATGCGATTATTACAGTCTTTACAATCAACTAGTGGATCTGTAAAGGTATCCTCATGACCCGAATATTTAAGAACTTTTCTATTAGTAAGTATAGAGGCATCAAGACCTTCAACATCATCTCTCGAGTAGACCATTGCCGCCCACCAGGACCTCTTTAAGTTTTCCTTTAACTCAACACCTAAAGGCCCATAATCGTAGACACCCTGAAGAGCTGGCATTTTTTTCTAGACGTATATCCTCTCATGAAGATATTAATATATTATTAACAATATCGTAAGCAATATCTGACAATGAGATTATTTTTTTATTTACTTTCTCCATTTAGTCTAAGGCTCGGATATGTTTTTTGTGACTTCATCACTTTAGTAGCTTTAGCTTTAAATACGAAAATTGTAAAAATTTCAAAAATTAATATAAATATTGCCTATTCTTCAAAAAACAAAGAATACAGAGAGTCTTTACTTAAAAGATCGATTAAGCAAAGCATAAGATCCTATTATGAGACACTATTTTGCTTGTCAAGAAATCAGAAGATACTAAATAAAAGTATCTTTAAAGTCGAAAACCGTTTTCTTTATTCACAAACCAACAGAGACTTTGGACTAATTCTTCTTTCTGCCCACAACAGAAGCGTTGATTTGTTGTTAAACCAATTAACAATCCAGGAAGATGTTACAGCCATTTTTAAACCATTAAAAATAAAAGCACTTAACGAATATGTCAGAAAAAATAGACAAAAAAGTGGTTCAAGCGTATTTGAAACAAATTTCACCGGTGTTAAAGAGTTATTTTCGGCACTAAAAAGGGGTGAAGCTGTAGCGATGGCTGCAGATCAGGTTCCAGCTAAAAATATGGGTGTTTATGAAAACTTTTTTGGAAGAAAAGTTTATACAACAAATCTAATTCCATCTCTGCATTCTAAAACAAAAGCACCAATTGTTTCTGTGGCTATCCATTCTGACAGTCACACTAACCAACTTTATATTAGATATGGATCTAAGAGCGCCTACAAAGAAAAATCACAATATAATGCAAAAACAATGAATAAAGAGATTGAAAACATTATCAACATCAATCCCGAAGACTACAATTGGGAGTACAAAAGATTCAAAAAACAGGAAGCTGAAGACAGGTCTATTTATAAATAGCTATCTTCTCCAAAAAGCTGGCATCAACACAACAAGAAATGTAAAAATCTCAAGTCTGCCTAATATCATCGCAAAAGAAAGCAATAGTTTTGTGGTTGAAGGAATATTTGCATAATTAGATGAGATTTCACCCAGTCCCGGACCAAGGTTATTCAGGCATGCACCTACGGCAGAAAAAGCACTTATAAAATCTAGGCCCGTTGCAAGAACAAGTAAAAATAAAACCATAAAAGATATAATGTATATAGAAAAGAATCCCCACACAGCCTCAGATACATTGCTGTCCACAACCTTCTTACCTAACTTAATAGTATTAACGGAATCAGGATGTATTATCTTAAAGATTTGCTTGTAAGCATGCTTCAACATAATCAAAATCCGCCAAGACTTAATACCACCTCCAACAGAGCCAGAGCAGGCACCAATAAACGCACCAACTAACAACATAAAACTTATAGAGGCTGGCCAACTCGAATATTCATCAGTTAGAAAGCCAGTTGTCGTTAGGATTGATACTGTTTGGAAAAGACCGCTTCTAATTGGGTTATCGATATCATTGGCAAATAATGATAGACATACCAGACCGAGGATAACTATTAATAGAGAGACAAAAAATCTTAATTCAGGATCATAAAAGTATTTAAGAACTTGTTTTCTATATATGGCACTGTAATGAACTGCAAAACTCATAGCAGAGAGCAACATAAAAGTTATACAAACAATTTCAATAGAAAGGCTGTCGAAGAATCCTATACTCAAATCATGTGTTGAGAATCCCCCAATAGAAACTGTACTGAAAGCATGACTAACAGCATCAAAATAACTCATTCCAGCCAAACGGTAAGCAAAGATACACAAAACTGTAAGAACAAAATAAATAGACCAAAGAGCTCTTGCTGTAGAGGTAATCCGAGGTGTTAACCTTTGTTCACTCATAGGACCAGGTGTTTGTGTTTTAAATAACTGACCACCACCTATACCTAATAGCGGCATAACAGCAATTGCCAATACAATTAAACCCATCCCACCAAGCCACTGCAAAAGCTGCCTATAAATTAATAATGATTTTGGGAGATCATCTAGACCAGCGATAACAGTTGCACCTGTTGTAGTTATCCCTGACATCGACTCAAAAAACGAATCAACAAAACCGAAACCAAATAAGATAAAAGGAATTGATCCAGAAACAGACAAAACAATCCAAAAAAGAACAGTTATAACAAAACCATCACTTAGAGAAAGTTCTTGTTTATCATCTTTTGTAAAAAACCAACTTAGAAAACCCATTAGAACTAGAATAGACATGCCCAGCCCAAAAACCCTTATAAGACTCTCACCATAAAAAATAGCAACAAATAAAGGAATGACAAAAGATATGCCAAACATAATTAACAAAAGACCAAAGAAGTTTAAAACTTTAGCTTGATTCAATTAAACCTCTCTAAAATAGTTTTCTATTTCAGGTATAGCTTGCTTATCTGTAAAGAATACAATTAAGTGATCATCAAT
>LUMT01000993.1_pt1 | contig 10577 bp, 11 predicted proteins | sample 729741 | NCBI WGS metagenome assembly LUMT01 (sample SAMN03860299, study PRJNA289734) | marine metagenome | biome: seawater column; feature: ocean; material: water; isolation source: Red Sea water column Station 192 - depth 50m | place: Saudi Arabia: Red Sea | collected 2011-10-15 | depth 50 m | reverse complement strand
GTTTATGAATGAGGGTAAAGAGGTCCATTTATTAGAAATGGATGATAAAGACCCTAGTGAGTTGGGATTTAAACGTTTTACTGAACTTATACAAAAGTCTACTCCCTTAACCTTATCTGGGCTTTTGACTAGAAAATTAGCCCTATGACACAAATTAAAAAACATTATGGTCGGATATTAGAAATATCTGATGACCATAAACAAATCACCCTCCCAGATGGGAGATATTATCAAAGGAATGGTGAATATTACCCTTCAGTAACTTATGTACTTAGCCATTACCCTAAAGGTAAATTTTTTGAAGATTGGCTTAAAAAAGTAGGGTACTCTGCTGATTTTATAGTTAAAAAAGCAGGGGAGGAAGGTACTCAAGTTCACGAAATGATTGAACAATACCTAAATGGTAAAGAACTTAATTTCTTAAGTGAATTTGGAAACCCACAATATCACCCTGATATATGGCAGATGTTTTTGCGTTTTGTTGAATGGTGGGAAGAATATAAACCTACATTAATTGAAACTGAAGTTCATTTATTTTCAGATGAATTAAAAGTAGCTGGTACTTGTGATATGGTTTGTGAGATAGATGGTGAGATATGGATTGTAGATTTTAAAACATCTAATAATCTTCAAACGGTTTATGATTTACAAACAGCTGTGTATGGTAAGTGTTATGAGGAATGTTATGGTAAAACCCCTCAAAGATATGGAATACTATGGCTTAAATCATCTAAAAGAAAACCTGCCAAAGGTAAAATGCAAGGTAAAGGGTGGGAAATGTATGAATCCAAAAGAACACAAGAAGAAAACATTGATATTTTCTTAACTGTTAAAAAATTATTTGATTTAGAGAATCCAAAACATTCACCTATTTTTACAGAATTTAAAACTACAGTCAAAAGGGAGTTGTAATATTTATAATAATGATATCATTAGTACAACTTTTAAAAGAACAAACTAATAAACCTAAGGCTATTATTTTAGCTGGTGCCCCAGGTGCGGGAAAAGGATCTATCTTGAAAGATCTTGATTTAGGGGGACTTAAAATACTTAATATAGATGATATCTTTATTAAAAATCTTAAACAAGCTAATGTTAGTTTGGATTTAAAAAATGCTACACCTGAGGAAAGAGTTGAACAAGCTAAACAAATGGCTGCGGCTAATAAAGAATTTAAGGGTGAACTACAAGGAGTAATAGATGGTAAACAATCATTTGTACTAGATGGTACTGCTGCTTCATACAATAAAACTGCTGAGTTGAAACAGGAATTAGAAGAGGCGGGATATAAAATAATGATGCTTTATGTTTATACTGATTTAGAACGTTCCCTAAAACAAAACGAAAAACGATTTGAAAAATCAGGAGGTGAGGATAGAAGTTTACCACCTGCTATTGTAATGCGTACTTGGAAAAGTGTAACAGATAACATAAAACCCTATTTTAATTTATTTACACCTAATTTTATAGCTGTAGCCAATACTTTAAAGGGTGATAAAATTGAAGACATAGAGAAAATTATTAAAAAATACCTTACTCCATTTAAACCTACAGGAACTAAACCTAAGACCCCAGCACAACAAAAAAGATCTAAGGAACAAAGAGATAAATTAAATGCTGAAATTCAAGATATGTTAGATGAAGAATTTCTATATGATATTCTACAATATACAATATCTAGGGAAGAAGCACAAATGAGATTAAAACAATTCCTAAATGGCTAAAATAGGATTATATGGAGGTGGGTTTAAACCCCCAACTAGGGGACACTTTGAAGTAGTAAAACAAGCTCTTGAAAGTAATCCCGATCTTGATTCACTTATAGTTATAGTAGGTCAAAAAGAGAGAGGTGGTATAGATCAATCTGATTCCCTAGTTATATGGGATATGTATTTAAAATATTTACCTTTAAAAGTTGAAATACTACCAGTAGCAACTCCTATACGTACTGTTTATAATCTAGCAAAAGAAAATCCACAGAATAAATATAAATGGTTTTTAGGTAAAAGACAAGGTAGGGAAGATGATGAAAGTGATATAGCATTAAGAACTAAACATCTTACTACTAAAAAGGATGATTATCCTAACCTAACTCCTATAACTATTGAGACCGGAAACGGGGGAGTTAGTGGTACTAAGGCTAGAGAATATATAAAAAATAATGATAAAACAGGTTTCTTTTCTTTACTACCTAATAGTTTATCCCTTGAGGAAAAAGAACAAATTTATACTATGGTATCTAAAAAAATAAATGAAGGGGGCCATAAAAAAAAGGACCCAAAAACAGGAACTGGTAAAAAACCCGAGGGTTCAGGGAGACGTTTGTATACTGACGAAGATCCTACTGATACTGTAAAGATTAAATTTAGAACTAAAGAGGATATAGTTGATACTTTAAATAAAAAATCTTTTAAAGCCAAATCTCATGCTCGTCAATCTCAAATAATTAACTTAATCCATCAAAGAGTAAGAGCAGCTTATCAAAATTCTAAAGATTCAGATACTAAAAGTAGATTAAAAAGAGCTTTTGATTATATTGCAGATAGGAAAGAAAAATCTAAGGAAAAAACCAAACGTTTAAGACAACAGGACGAAAGTTTAAAGGGATTTGCTAAGAGTAATGTAGGTACAAGATATAGAGCTATAGAAAAAAGAGGTAGTAAATATTATTACAGACAGGATGATCCATTAGGTGCTGGAATTAAACAAGAATTTGGTCCATTTGATACCAAAGCACAAGCTATTAAAAAAATGGAGGAATTCCCCCCAGCTAGTAGTTATAGGGATATTACAGATAATATAGATCCCGAAGCTCAAAAGAAACATAAAGGTAAATCTGCTCCCTATGGATCTGCTTATGAACCTATAAATGAAATAGGAATTGAATTATCTAATTATTCAGGACAAATATTACCTGGGGATGTAGTTTATGCTCCTAAGGGCTTTCCTTTAAGAGGCAATAAAAAGTTAATAAGGGGATTAGCTCTTAAAGTAATTAAAAACACAAGAGAGGGAGTAAATAGATATAAATTAACCTTAGAAGATCCCAAAACGGGAGAAAAATATTCAGTTCGTAATTTTGAAATGGATGGGGAGTATAAAGGGGAAAAATTACCACAATGGTCATTAGTAAGAAAATCCACTAAGAATATAGAAGAACTAGTAAGAAAAGTGGGTGATTACTATCATGTAATGAAAAGAGTCCGTTTAAAAGGTAAAACATCTAAGGGTAAAGCAGGTAAGGGGAAGAGAAGATTTAAAAGAAACCCATCTGGTGAATATAAATACAAAACTATTAAAAAATATAAGCGTAAAAAAGACGCTACGGATCTCCAAAGAGCCATAGATATTAACTATTTTGGGGAATCTTTACAAATAACTTCGGAGGGGGATACTTACGAAAAAATGGCTGCTAAAGGTAAAAAAACAGGTACTTTAAAACAGGGTACTGTTAGAAAAAGATTAGGTATAAAAAAGGGGGAAAAAGTTCCATTATCTTTAATTAAAAAGGAAATAGCACGTTTGAAAAAAATGGATAAGGATCCTAAAAAGAAGGGAGCTCAATTAGGAGATAAAAATCAAAAATATTATAAAGCATTGCAGTTAGCTAAGACTTTAAAAACTACTACCAATATTAATGAAAATGCCACTTATTCTGATAGTATAGATTATAAACAACAGATTCTTAATTTAACTAAACATATGTTAGAGAAGGGAGAAAATATTACACCTTTACCTAATGTTGTTTTTAAGCATGGTGACCAGGAAAATGCTAAAGAATTTTTAGGTAAAACAGCTTATTATGATCCTAACACTATGACTATTGTGTTATACACTGAAGGTAGACATCCCAAAGATATTGTTAGGTCATTTTCTCATGAAATGATTCATCATCAACAAAATTTAGAAGGTAAATTAAATAATATTAATACTACTAATACTCTAGAAAATGATTATTTGGAAGATATAGAAAAAGAGGCATATTTAGAGGGTAATATTAACTTTAGAAATTATACTGATAGTCAATTACACGAAGAAAAACCATATAAACATAAATTTGGATTTAATAAAAAATTAGGTAAAGACCCATTTGGTATATCTGCTTTTGCTTACGAATTAGCGCGTGGATTAGAAGAACAAGAGGATAAAGTAAAAACTAAATACACAATTTATTCAGATATGGATGGTGTATTAACTGATTTTGATAGTAGATTTAAGGAATTTTCTAAGGGTATTGCACCTAGGGATTATGAAAGTAAATTTGGAACAAAGAAATTTTGGAACTTAGTAGATGAAGTGGGAGGAGTAGATTTTTGGGCTGATATGGATTGGATGTCTGATGGTAAAACTTATTGGAATTATATTTCAAAATATGACCCTATCATCCTAACTGCACCATCTATGAATCCAGTTTCAAGATTAGGTAAAAGAAAGTGGAGAGATAGTAATCTACCTGGGGTAAAAATGAAAATGGCTTCCGCCAGAAATAAGCCTAATTATTCTAAAAGAAATTCTATCCTAATTGATGATAGACAAGATACTATTGATGCTTGGAATGCAGAAGGTGGGATAGGAATTCATCATACATCTGCAGCTAATACAATTAAAAAATTAAAAGAACTCGGTTTATGAGAGATAATGTTTTAAAAAAGGAATTTAATAAAAAAGACGTTCAAAGAATAAGAAATTTAGTACAGGGAAAATATGGTGATAAAACTTCTCAAAGTGTTGGCTATAGTAAAGGGTATATTAAACGAAAAGAAGGGGATATTTGGGAAGAAAAGGGACAAACTTGGACCATAAAAGAAGGAATTAGACAAAATATAACAAAATTAGATAAAGCTAAAAAAGCTTTTAAAACTCCTTTATTTTGTCCTGAATGTGGTACATTAATGAAAAAAAGATTTGATTCCCAATATTATAAAATACATAAAATGTGCTTTGATTGTGTTATTGAAAAAGAACAACTTCTTAAATTAGAGGGTAAATGGGAAGAATATAAAAAGGGTATCCATAATGCTGATATAGACGGTATAATAACAGATTATACTTCATTTATGAAAGCGGCCCTTAAGGAAACTAATAATTCATTTATTACAGAAGCTGGAGATGTAGAAAAATGGGACGGTGGTGCTAATAAAGAACGTATAAAAGAAAGCCTAGAAAAAGGAATAGAATATTTAGAATCGAAAAAGATAAAGTAATTTTAACTGTAGGGATACATATTTATAAAATATAATACTAATACCATGACCAAGGAAGAACTAAAGGAAATGATTAAAGCTTCTATAGTAACTGAAATGCACTGTCCTAAGGAAGTAAAAGAACAAGAGGAGGAAATAGAAACTGAAGAAACCGAAGAAATTGAAGTTGAGGATGAAGGTATAAAGTTATCTCCAGAGGAACAGGAAGTGCAAACAGCTTTAGAAAAAGCCCTTGATGCCGCTAAAAAATTAGGAAATCCTAAACTTGTAACACAAATAGGTAATACTATAACATTTTTTACTAGGTCAGAAATTATAAAAGAAGAACAAACCGAGGAAGATATAAAATCCCGATTTTTAAGAACCCTTAGAATGTCATAAAATGCCCTTTAAAAGAGTAGGTAAATGTGTTCATAAGAAATATGCTAATAAAAGTATTTCTAAAAAACCTATTGGGTGTTCAGATAGTGCTGCAGGTGCTAAGGAATACCTAAAGGCTCTTTATGCTAGTGAAATGAACGAAAGAAAGGAAATGTCCCCAGCTGAAGTGTCTAAAAGGGAAGATATTATAAGGGGGATGTTAGATAATAAAAGAACCTTAGTTAAAAAATATGGTGCTGATGCAGAAAAAGTAATGTATGGTACTGCCACATCTAAAGCTAAAAAACTTGCTGAAATGGAATCAAAAGATAAACTTAGAGAAATCATTAAAAAAGCTCTTTCCAAACCTATGGAAGAAGAAAAAACAGATAAATTTGATGATAACCCAGCATTAAAAGGTAAACAAAAAACTAATTTACCTGATGCATTACAAAAAGCAATCATTAAGAAAAAAGGGGGTAAAATAGAAGAGGGGGATTTAGACTTAGGACACCGGGATAATGAGCCTAATGATATTAAATCTAAATTATATAAAATAGGTACTGATGCTATGGCTCTATATAAAATGGTTAAACCATTTGATGAGATGAACCAAGAAGTAGATTTTCCTTCATGGTGGCAAAGTAAAGTAACTAAATCTCAGGATTATATAGAAAGTGCAAAGGAATATTTAGAATTTGAACTTAAAAAAGATAAAATAGATGCTCTTACAGAAAAGGAGGAATTAAAAGAAGATATTAAAAAAATAGCTAAGGATTTTTTTTTAGAACTCCAGGAAGTTAGAAGAGTAAAACAAGATCCTGACATAAAAAAAAAGAAGGGAACTTTAAAGAAAGATTTGGTGAAGGGCTTACTGAAAGTGATAAGGTAACTAAAGCATTAAAAAATAAAGCTAAAAAAGCTAATGCACCTTTATCAGCTTTAAGGGCTATTTATAATAAGGGATTAGCAGCTTGGAGAACAGGTCATAGACCCGGAGCTTCACAGCATGCTTGGGGATTAGCTCGAGTTAATTCTGTGTTAACAGGAGGTAAGGCTAGAAAAGTAGATGCTGTTCAATGGAAGCAAATACAGAAATACCGTAAGAAAAAAAGAAAAAGTAAAAAATGACGGTAGAAGAATTTAAAGAGAAGATTAGGGCAATAGCCAAAAAAGTTTATGTTCCACCTAAAAAGGGTGAGGATAGAACTATAGAATTTGATGAATTTCAAAAATTCCCTGAACTCAAGACTATTATTATAGATTTATTAACTACTGATTATGGTAGTTTTATAGCATCTATAGATTATGTAGCTCCTAAACCTACTACTTTTAGGATTAATTTAAAAAATGCCCAATTTTTTTATTTAATTTGGATGGAAAGAAGTTGGGTTGCCCAAATTGAAGGTAAAAAATATTATTTACTTAATCTAAGTGAAGAAGAACGGGCCATAGAGGCATTAGCCAGAATTTTAAGATATGCTTCCCCCGAAGGTATGGAAGAAGAAGGTGGAGATGCTGTAGAAGTAGAAACGGAAGAAACCGAAGAAGTAGAAACTGAAGAAACAGAATAATGGATCCTATTAAAAAGTTTTTAGATAGAATTTCTTATAAGTTCCCTAAAGGATATCCTGACATGAATGATGATCAGGATATTTTACTGTTAGAAACACTAGTAAATAGTTTTTTAAAAACTACAGAAGGGTTTACTAAACTTGGACCAACTCTTTTTTGTATAGCCAATATGACAGTTTGTATATTCTGTCTCTCAAAAGCTATGAGCGTTATCCCTGTGGGTTTTACCTATGCAACTTATGGAGCTCTCACTATTACAGCAGTAACGTTATTTGGTATTTTTAAATACCAACAAACTCCAAACATTTATGGAATACTAGGAATAGGGTTTATTGTTGTTGGAGTTATTCTCTTAAACACTTTAGGAAAACTTAAATCATGATGACATTAATATTTTTATCGTTAGCTGTAATTATTGCAATTGTTGTTATTCTAGTTTCTGCAAAATTTATCAAAGCTGGATTTGATGCTAGAGGCGAAGTAAAAGAGCAGCAAAGAAATGAAAATGTTAGTCAAGAAGATGAGGAGATTTTAGACAAGTTAAAAGATAAAAATTTATCAGAGGAAGATCTTAAAAATCTTTATGAAGAAATAAAGAATAAAGACAAAGAGGAAAAATAATTTGAGCAAAACTGAAGAGCTGAATTTTTTGAACGATCTTATAGATCAAGTTTTGGTAATTGATAAAACTAAAACAATATGTTTTGCAAATTTAAATGCAAAAAAACGATTTGGTGAAAATATATTAGATCAAAATATCTCAAGCATTATTAGGGACCCAGAATTACTAGATAATATTCAAAAATCTCTTAACGATAAATCTAGCTCAACAATAGATGTAGAAACAAAAAAACCTAATTATCAGTATTATAAAGTAAGTGTTATGCCAGGACCTAAAAATATCTTTAATGCTCAAGAAACAGTAATAATTTTTTTCAAAGATTTTACAGACATCATCAAAGTTCAAAAACTCAAGTCTGATTTTGTAGCAAATGTCTCACATGAATTAAGAACTCCCTTACAAAGTATTAAAATGGGTCTTGAAACCATTAATGATGGAGCTGCAAAAAATGATAAGGAAAATCAGAAAAAAATTATGCCATTGATAATGCAACAAGCAGCTAGAATGGAAAATATAGTGAATGACTTGCTTTCTTTATCTCGAATTGAACTTCAAGAGCATATAAGACCTAGTGACAACGTTGTTTTAGATGAAATTATAAAACACTCGGTTGATTTACATAGGGATCTGCTTCAAAAAAATAGTATTACTTGTAAAATTGAAACAGAAAATAAAAATACAGAATTTAAGGGCGATAGAAATAGACTAACAGAGGTTTTTAATAATTTAATAGATAACGCAATTAAATATAGTGAGAAAAATACAAAGATTAATATACTCGTTAAAACAAATGAAAATAACATTGATGTTATTATAAAAGACCAAGGCATTGGTATTCCGAGAGAACATATTCCAAAAGTTACAGAAAGATTTTTCAGAGTAAATCCAGAAAAAAGTAAAGAGGTTGGTGGCACTGGCCTTGGATTAGCAATTGTTAAACATATTGTTAATCAACACAGAGGTGAAATAGATATCTCAAGTGAAGAGGGAAATGGTACTCAAATTTCACTCAATTTTCCTAAAAACTAATATCTACAACTAAAAAGTTAGCTTTGTAACAAAAGTTTAATAATTCTTTAATATTACCTTAATTGCAGCGACATATATCTACGAAAGTTAATTAAAAGGAGAAAAGTATGAAAACATTAAAAAATATAATTGCAATTATAGCAATTTTTTCTTTCGCATCATATGCTAATGCAAGAGACCAAATTAAAATAGTTGGTTCTTCTACAGTTTATCCATACGCTACAGTAGTAGCCGAGCAGTTTGGTAAAAAAGGTAATAAGACACCAGTAATTGAAAGTACTGGTACAGGTGGAGGCATGAAATTATTTTGTGCAGGAATTGGAGTAAACCATCCAGACATTACTAATGCATCAAGAGCTATTAAGACTAAAGAGAAAGCTCTTTGTGAGAAAAATGGAGTTAAAGACATCATCGAAGTTGTTGTAGGAAATGATGGAATAACTTTTTCACACTCTGTTAAAGCAAAAGATGCAGATTTTACAAAAGAGCAACTTTGGAGAGCATTAGCTGCTAAAGTTGATGTAAATGGAAAATTAGTTGAAAATCCATACAAAAAATGGAGCGATATCGACTCAAGTTTACCAAGTAAAAAAATCGAAATTCTTATAGCACCCCCAACTTCAGGAACAAGAGATGCTTGGAATTCTTTAGTTATGGTTAAAGGATGCACAAAAGCAGCAAAATCTTTACATGAAGCTAATGGTAAAAAAGCTAAAAAAGAATGCGCAAAAATGAGAGAAGATGGTTATGCAGTAGAAGCAGGTGAAAATGATACGTTGATTGTTCAAAAACTTGCAGCCAATCCAGATGCTTATGGTTTTTTTGGATACAGTTATCTTTTAGCAAACAAAGATAAAATTAAAGCAGCTGCTGTAAATGGAGTAAAACCTTCTTTAGAAGGAATTCAAGATTACTCTTATCCAATAGCAAGACCACTATTCTTTTATGTTAAAAAAGCGCATGTAGGTGTAGTGCCTGGTTTAAAAGAGTTTTTGGTTGAGTTCACATCAAAAAAAGCAATGGGTTCAAGAGGTTATTTAACTGATATTGGTTTAGTGCCATTAGCCAGTGATAAATACAAAATAACTAGAACTGCAGCTAAAGATCTAGTCACAATAAAATTAAATTAATCGTTTGTTAATTAATGAAAAAAGGCCGATTTTTCGGCCTTTTTTTTTGTTCTCAATTATAAGTTTAAACATTTAACAAAACTGTAACACTACTCATCTACACCTTCCTTGATGAATATATTAATTTTAACGATAATAGTATTATTCAGTTTATCTAGCTATTATTTTGGTCGTTCAGAGGCACGAAAATTAATTACCACAAATAAAATTAGACTTAATGCTCTTCCATCTTATTATGGATATTATTTAGCTGTTTGGTGTGGTTTACCAGCTCTAATAATTCTTTCACTTTGGTCCTTATTTGAACCGACAATTATAAAAATTCTTATTTTAAACAATTTTTCTTACGTAGAGTCGAAAGATTTATTTTATGAGCAAACATTGTCTTTTTTTAACGGGAATTTTACTGGAGAAATAACGAATGATATTAAAATTGCAGCTGAAAGATATACATCATTAAACAATATTGCCTATAACTCTAAAATAGCTTTATTAGCCTCTGTTTTGGTTTTTTCAACTTCGTATGCATTTAAAAAAGTTAAATCTAACAACAAAGCCAGAGATGATGTTGAGCTAATTTTAAAAGGATTATTATTTGTGTCTTCTTTAATGGCTATTTTAACCACTTTAGGAATTATACTTTCTTTATTGTTTGAG
>LUMT01000841.1_pt2 | contig 10610 bp, 10 predicted proteins | sample 729741 | NCBI WGS metagenome assembly LUMT01 (sample SAMN03860299, study PRJNA289734) | marine metagenome | biome: seawater column; feature: ocean; material: water; isolation source: Red Sea water column Station 192 - depth 50m | place: Saudi Arabia: Red Sea | collected 2011-10-15 | depth 50 m | reverse complement strand
AGTGCCGTAACATCCTTTGTTCAATGCCTTACAACATTCGGCGAAAGTAATTATTTAACGCTTGGAAATGCAAGTGGAACAAATCAAGTAAATGGAATTGTTGTTTTTAATATCTTTACACCGCAGGGAATAGGTTCAGGTGACAACTACACCATCGGAAAAAGATTGCGTGATTTATATAATCGAATTACAGTATCAAGTGTGATCTTTGACAGTCCAATCGGGCCTGAAGTCATTGAAAATGCAAATCCTGAAGGTCAGTTTCAAACGCAGTTGCGGATGACCTTTGAAATTTTTGAGGAACTTTAAAAATGCCAAAACTTGTAATTACTGAAAAGATGCTTGACGCAATCGAAGCTGTCAAAGGAGTAAGGGATGCTAATTATTGGGATCCAAATTGTAAAAGATATATGGAGAGTCAACAAAACTCAAAAAAAGATGTAAAAAAGACTGAAAAGGGTTAATATATTTATTAATACTTCTTTTTTTTGTTATGGCTGCTGTTAAAGGTGACGTCGGTAAAATTATGTTCCATAATGCCGCGGGAACTGAAGCTGATATTTCAGGTGTTAGAAACTGGTCTTTATCTATAACAAAAGACACCCAAGAAACTACAGTAATGGGTAACACATCAAAAACTTTTGTTGGTGGACTGATTTCTGGTGAAGGTTCAGCAGAACTTATTTATGATAATGCTGGAAACTCAGACTATCTTGCATTTGTTGAAGATGTCCTTACAACAGGTGATGCTGGTGACGCATTGTTTGAATTATTCCCTGATAGTTCAGCAAGTTCTAAAAAATTAGCTTTTTCTGGAATTATTACTAATGCTGAATATGGAGCGACCCTTGGCGAGATACAACTTATTAACGTTACATTCCAGACAACAGGTGCAATAACCTCAGATATCTGATACATTGGTTTTATTAGTCTACTAATTAAACTAAATGCCAAACAAAAGAACTGTTGATTTGATTGCAGAGTCATTCAAAGATGAAATGACCTCAAGACGCAAATTTGATATTAAAGATTCAAAAGGAAATATAACTGTAAGTTTATATTTCAAACCTATTACTAGATTTGATCGAGTCAAGGCACAACAGCTTGCAGGGTCTGAAGAGGCACTTACTGTCTCAACTCAATTACTTTGTCAAATGGCAGAGCTTGAAGATGGTACGAAAGCTTTTAGTATGGCTGATGCACCAAACTTGCAAAGAGAACTACCAGAAAAAATATTAAATGAAATTGAATTATTTTTACATGATATAACTCTTGATATTGATACAGCAAAAAAAGAATAAAAGGGGATAACTGGCTCAGATTTGAGTTATTCCTAGCAACAGAACTTGGAAAGACTTTAGAAGAACTCAGAAAATCAATGACTGAGTTAGAGCTTATATATTGGGCTGGTTATTATGAGATTAAGCATGAAGAAGAAAAAAGAGAGATACAACGACAAAAACACAATTCAAGGTAATATATAATAAAGGCTTTTTTTATTTGTGGCACAGGCTAATGTAAAACTAACAGTTGATGCTAGTCAGGCCACTAGAGCATTGCAGGGTGTACAGAATAGAACTAATCAACTTACTGGACGTTTTAACACATTAAAAACAGCGATTGCAGGCGCAGGGTTAACAATAATAGCAAGACAGGCAGTAAACACCGCTTCAAACTTTCAAGCATTACAGTTAAGATTAAAAGTATTAACTTCTGAATTTGGTGAATTTGCTGGTGCGCAAGAATTAATAACAAAAGCACAAGACAGGTTTAATTTATCAATAGTTGAAGCAACAAGAGGAGTTACAGACATATTTGCAAGATTAAGACCTTTAGGTATTTCTTTAAAAGATATTGAAACTACTTTCATAGGATTTAATACCATTGCAAAATTAGCGGGATTAAACGCAACAGAAGCAAGCGCGGCGTTTACGCAACTTGCTCAGGGTTTAGGTTCTGGGCGTTTACAAGGCGATGAATTTAGAAGTATTGCAGAACAGGTTCCGCAACTATTAAAAGCTATTTCAGACGAAACTGGCATTGCTTCAGGAAAACTAAAAGATTTTGCATCAAAAGGTTTATTAAGGTCTGATATTATTTTGCGAGCTTTAGCAAAATCAGCAGAAGAGGGAGCTAATAAAATTGGCGCAATTATGGATGCTTCACCCGCTGAAGTTTTTAAAGAATTTAATAATGCAGTTTTAGAATTACAATTATCTCTTGGCACTAGGTTATTGCCTGCTATTTTAAAAGTCACAAAAGCAACAACAGCACTAACTGAAGCTGTAATTAAATTTATAGATTCACCAATAGCAGAAACCGCGGCGATTTTTGCGGGTATAGCTTTTGCAATAAAAGGAGTTTCGGTTGTAGTACCAGCAGTTACTGCTGGACTTGCTGGACTTGCTGTAAAACTACAAATTGCTGCAACTGCTTCGGCTCTTACTGCTACAGGATTAAAAGGAACTGCAGCGGCAGCTCTTCTTGCTGCTGGTGGTATTACAAGAGCCTCACTTGCTTTAGTAGCATTTAAAGCTGCCATAGCAACAACTGGAATAGGTTTGTTAGTTGTTGGTCTCGGTGCTGTAGTAACAAAATTAGTTGAAGCGGCAAAAGAACAGCGAGATTTTAATGAAGCAATTGCAGAGGGAGATAAAATAGCGATCAGGTCTGAAATGCTCAAAGTAGACAAAAGAAGATTTGATATTTTAAGAAGATTAGCTACAGCAGAACAAAATAATAATAAAAGAGCAATAAATTCTTTAAATAAACAACTTAAAATTGAAGAAAATCAATATACATTATTAAGAGATAGACTACATGAAGAAATAAAGAAAACTAATGAGATTGATAGAACAAATAAAAAATTGGAGCAGCAAGAAGAATTAATCAAAAAAAATAAAGAAGCGGCAGAAAAACTTAAAGAAGCAATGATTGCTGTGGGCGAAGAAATAGAAGGCAGTATTAAAAATAATTTAAGGGATGCTATTACTGGCACACAATCATTTGGACAGGCAATGTCAAATGTATTAAATAAAATTAGAGATAAGATTATTGATGCTCAGATAGATAAATTATTAGGAAATTTTGGAGAAAGTTTTGGAGCTAGACAAAATAAAGGCGGCTTGGGTGGATTTTTAGGTAATCTTGGTAGTGGATTGTTAGGAGGGTTATTTAAAGCAAATGGTGGCCCTGTAAAAGCTGGTCAGTCTTATATAGTAGGTGAACGCCAACCCGAATTGTTTGTACCTCGCACATCTGGAACAATACTACCTTCAGTTCCTACAGGTGGAGGCGGTACAACAAACAATATGATTACTGTAAATGTAGATGCAACAGGCTCATCTGTGGCTGGTAGTGGTTCTGGGGCAGATCAACTAGGACAGTTAATTGGTGGTATAGTTCAACAAACACTTGTAAGAGAACAAAGGGCTGGAGGTTTACTTAACAGATAATGGCTTCATTTCCATCAATACAGCCCACTTATGGGATGAGAAAAACAAGTTCACCAAAAGTAAGAGTAACTTCTCTTGGTGATGGTTATGAGTTCAGAGCTTTATATGGCCTTCCTTTATCTCAAGACCCTAAAGTGTATGACCTTACTTTTAATGTGTCTGAGACTGAATCAGACGTCATTGAAGCCTTTTTGAGAAGCAGGGTTGCAGATCAGGCAAGCTTTACATTTACACCACCAGCAGAAGGCTTTAGCGCAAAAACAGGAACTTTTGTTCAATCGGATGGAAGTGGTTCTGCTGGAACAATTATTACTGTCACTTTTACAAATCATGGTGTTGCAATAGGTGATGTATTAACAGTCGATTTTAGTTCTGGGCCAACTGACGGATCATATGTTGTCGCCTCCTCTGCCGATGCAAATACTTTTACACTAACTTCAACTACTGCTGATAGTGCATTGGTTACAGTTGCAACCAATGTTGATTTCACTCTTTCTGGTGCTGGTCAATATGTCTGTGATTCTTGGACAAAAACTATCCCTTATAACAACAGAGCAATTATAAACTGTTCTTTCAGAGAAGTATTTGAACCCTAATGACAAATCCTGTACCAGAATTACAACAGCTGACAAACAAATCTATAATCGAGTTATTTTCTGTTGAACTTATACCTGATCTTCATTACACAAAATCTGCAAAAACAGCCACATATAGTCAATCAGGAACAACAATCACTATTTCACTAACTGCACATGGATTTTCTACTGGTCTTATCTTGACACTTGATTTTATATCTGGAAATGGTGTTGATGGAATTTATACGATACAAACAGTTGCTACAGATACTTTTACAGTCACGGGAATAACCTCACAGTCCACAAGTGGAAATGTGTCTTTTAATGTTAATTCAACACTAACTGATGCAACAGTTTTTCTTTTTCATGCTGGTAACAATATGAAGGATAATGGTGATATTGTTTGGCAATCTAACACATATACAAGGATGCCTTGTCAGGCAACAGGCTTTAAATATTCTGGTAAAGGTTTGCTGCCAAGGCCAACCCTTACATTTTCAAATTTGCTTGGCACAATAACAACTATTATCTTGCGTGTAAATCAAACCACCCCATTTATTGATTTACAAAGAGCTAAAGTCACAAGGAGAAGAACACTAGCAAGATTTTTAGATGAAGTAAACTTTCCGTCTAATGTAAACCCTTTCAAAGTTGGTTCAGTTGACCCAACAGCAGAACTACCAAAAGAAGTGTATTTTATAGATAAAAAAACAATAGAAAATAGAGATATTGTAGAGTTTGAAATGGTAAGCAGTTTTGATCTGGCTGGCGTTTTTGCACCTAAAAAACTTGTAACTAGAGACGACTTTCGCGGAGTCGGAACTTTTGTTAACTTTTAAATATGACTTGGAAAGAATCTTTCAAAAAATATGCACAAGAGCAAACACCTAATGAAGCTTGTGGTTTGCTTGCAATAATAGAAGGTAAAGAAACCTTTTGGCCTTGTAAAAATTTAGCAGAGGGAAAGCATGAATTTTTTATGCTTGATCCAGATGATTGGGCGGAATGTGAGGACATAGGTGAAGTAATTGGAGTAATACATAGTCACCCTGTAGGGGCTGCAATAGCTTCAGAGGCTGACAAAGCATCTTGTGAACATATTGGCTTTCCATATTATATTTACAGTATTAATCAGGATCATTGGATATGTATAGAGCCTACAGGTTGGAAAGCTCCTTCACTTATTGGTAGAAAATTTATCTGGGGTAAATATGATTGCTGGTCTATTGTGACAGATTGGTTAAAAGAAAATAAAAATATAAACATTAAATACTGGCCTAGACCAAAAACATTGATGGATTTTGCTAATAATCCATATTTTGAGAAAGTGCTTACAGAATCAAACTTTGTAAAACAACAAAATAATAATACCTTTAAAGAAGGTGATGTATTACTTTTCAAAGGTTCAAAAGGAAAAGCTAGTCATGTTGCTGTTTATATTGGTGATAGTATGATATTAAATCATAATTTTAAAGCCTTAAGCTGTAGACAACCATTAAGTCTAAGTTACCAAAAGGCACTTCAAGGAGTTTACAGATATGCAGCTTAGAACAATAAAAGTATATGGAAATCTTAGGAAATTTTTAGGCAGATCAACATTTCAAGCCGCTGTAAATTCACCACAACAGGCATATAGTTTTTTAAAAGCAAATTTCGCTGGAATTGAAAAACATATGAATAATCAAATTTATCAAGTGAAAATGGGAGGGCGTGTTATAACTCAAGATTTTATATCTACAACTGGTCAGGGTGATATTCAAATAATTCCTGTTGCTGTAGGGTCAGATTTTGTCTTTGATTTTGTTAAAGATGCTGTTAATTTTGTTGTAAGTAATGTTATACCACTCGCTACAGCTTTCATTACAGGTGGTACAAGTCTTTTGCTTACAACAGCAGCATTAACTCTTGCTAGTGATTTATTAACACCTGATTTACCAACAAATAATGTCTCTTCTGTTGGGGACACTGATCCAAGTATTAGGGGGTCTTATAATTTTAGTGGTATTCAAAATGTATCTAATAGCGGTGTTCCAGTTCCAATAATATATGGACTTGTTTTTAGTGGTTCAATTATAATTAGTTCGGGTACTGATTCAACCCAAGTCGTTAAAAGCATAACCTAATGCCTAGATTAGTTGATGACCAATTATTTGGAACGGACAGAAAAGTTGTTGATCCTGACCTTATAGACGGTGGTCTGCGTAGTAAACAATTTGCGACAATATTAGATTTACTTGGATATGGTGAGATAGATTCAATTTTTGATGAAGGTGGTTTTGGTACTGATACATTTAGAAAAAATGTTTTTCTTGATGGTACACCTTTGCAAAATGCAAACGGTGAAGAAAATTTTTCAGATGTAGAAGTTTTTTTTAAAAATGGTGCATCAGATCAGACAGCATTACAAGAAATTAATGCAATAGAAAATACCATTCCCGTAGCTGTCGAAGTTACAAAAGATACGCCTGTTACAAGATCAATTACAGATACTAATGTTGACAAAGTAAGAGTATCAATACAAATTCCAAGTTTACAAAATTTCAAAGATGATGGAGATATTACTGGTACAGAAGTAAAAATATCCATTCAAATTGTAGAAAATAATGGTACTATTCATAATCCCGTTGTTGAAGATTCTATAGATGGTAAGGCTACAAGTCCATTTGTAAAAGATTATGAAATTAAGTTTGAAAAAACAATGAGTTTCCCTGTTTCAATAACAGTTATAAGGAATACGGATGATAGTGCAGAAGCAAGATTACAAAACAAAACAAATTTTTTATCATTAACTGAAATTAATACAGATACAAGTGCTTATCAAGGTTTTGCTTATGTTGGAATAAGATTTAACGCACAAGAATTTCAATCCTATCCAAAGCGGTCATATAGGCTCAAGGGAACCAAGATAAAAGTGCCGCACGGAACGACTATTGATTCAAATAATGGAAGAGTTATATATCCAGCAGATTATACATTTAATGGTACTTTTAAAACAGACAAGGAATGGTGCTCTGACCCCGCATGGATTTTATATGACATATTGACAACAGATAAAGGTTTTGGTGGTACAGATGGTGTTATTGATGCAGATACTTTAGATGTTTTTAGTTTCTATTCTGCAAGTGCATATAACAGCCAATTAATTACAGATCCCATGTAATGTAATTCTGAATCAAAAAAATGATGCCTATTCCTTGATTAATGATTTATGTTCTGTTATGAGAGCGATGCCTTTTTACAGTGTAGGCTCCCTTACCCTATCTCAGGATAGACCTACTGATACTGCAACAAATACATCTGACGCTCAATATATATTTACAAATGCTAATGTCAGTGAACAAGGTTTTACATATACAGGTGTAGGCCAGAAAACAAAATTTACTGAAGTTGAGGTTTCATATTTTGATAATGATACGCAGACTTTGAATTTTGAATATGTAAGTGCAGATGAAATAACTGCTTTATCAGGTTATACAGCAAAATTTGGAAAAATTAGAAAAACTTTAAAATCTTTTGCCTGTACGTCAAGAGGTCAGGCTAATCGACTTGCAAGATGGTTTTTGTACACAAATTTAAAAGAATCGGAGCTTTGTTCTTTCAAAGCAACTCTCGAAGCTGGTGTAGTTGTAAGACCTTCAATGATTATAGGTATTGCAGATAGTTTGAGGGCTGGTGTTCGCAGAGGTGGTCGTATAAAATCTGTAACTAATTCAACAACTATTGTTGTAGACGATGCAAACAATACTGATTTGACAGCAGAAAATTCTGCAACTCTTTCTGTTATCATGCCTGATGGTTCAACTGAAAGCCGTAGCATTTCATCAATTTCTGAAACAACAATTACTGTATCTTCTGCATTTTCTACATCACCACAAGCAAACTCTATTTGGGCGATAGAAAACACTACAGTTGAGTTTCAGACATATAGAGTCCTTGGAATAGAGGAGACAAATCATTGTGAATATAATATTTCAGCAATTATTCACGATACAAATAAATATGCACAGGTAGAAGACACCTCCGTTCCTGCAAACCCAAGAACAATAACAACTTTATTAGATGAAAAACCATCACCAAGTAACTTAACGGCAACAGAACAAATAGTTGTTTTAAATAATAGAGCAGTTTCAAAAATATTTGTATCATGGCAACCAGAGCAAGGCGTAAAAGAATACTTATTTGAATTTCAATTTGAAAATGATAATCCTGAACGTTTAAGAGTTTCAAGGCCAAGTTTTGAGTTGTTTGAATCAAGGCTTGGTACTTATAAATTTGCTGTAAAATCATTTAATACGTTAGGTAAACTAAGTTCTTCTACTTCTACGTTTAGTTTTACGGCTGTTGGTAAAACAGAAGTGCCAGAAGATCCAACAAATTTGACAGTAGAACCTGTTTCAGAAGAATTTGTTAGATTGAGATTTGACCCCTCAACTTCAGTTGATGTGACCCATGGTGGAAACGTAATAGTCAGGCATACACCAGAAACAGGAAGTGATGCTACATTTGCAAATTCAACAGAAATAATCCCAAAGCTTTCTGGAAATATTAGCGAAACTTTAGTGCCTGCTTTAACTGGTACATACTCAATAAAATTTAGAGATGATGGAGGAAGAGTATCAACAAATGCAGCCAAAGTTGTAGTCACAGAACCAGACCCACAACCACATCAAGTAGTCTTTACTGAAAGAGAGGATCAAGATTCACCAGCATTTCAAGGTGCAAAAGTTTCTACGTTTTTTAGTAGCGATTTAAGTGCATTAGTTCTTACAGGTGCAATTCTTATTGATAAAGTTACTGATTTTGATAATATTTCTAATTTTGATGATCAAGGTGATAGTGCATCAGGGCCAGTTGCTTCATCTGGTTCTTATGAATTTTTGAGTCCTATTGATATGGGTGCAAAATTTAATTTAACTTTGAAAAGAAGGATACTTACAGAATCTTCATTAACTAATACTTTGTTTGATGATAGAACAGGTAATCTTGATATCTGGACAGATTTCGATGGATTGGTAAGTCAAGATGTTAATGCAAAATTGTTAGTTGCCACAACTGATTTAGACCCTACTACTTCAGTTTCAGCAACCTATGAACAAAGTGGAACAACTATAACTGTCACTAAGACTTCCCATGGATATGCTGTTGGTGATTTTGTTGTAATAGATTTTGCTGCTGGTGGCGCAACTGATGGTAATTATGAAATACAAACAGTTGCTACAAATAGTTTTACAGTAACTTCTACAACATCTGCAACGATATCAAGTGGCACTTCTTGTAGTTATGGGGCAAATTTCACAAGATTTAACCTTTTTGTTAATGGAGAATATAAAGCAAGGGGATACAAATTTAAATGTGAATTAACATCAGGCGACCCCGCACAAAATATTAAAGTGACACAACTTGGATATGAAGCAAGTGTAAAACGTAGGATTGAAACAGTAAACACAGCGATTGCAAGTGCTTGTGCAACTAACAACGCAGCAAAAACAGTCAGTTTTTCAACCGCATTTTTTACGGGTACTTCTGTTCTTGGAGGCTCAACAACTGCATTTTTACCTTCTGTCGGAATTACGTTAGAAGGTGCTGTATCGGGTGATTATTTTAAAATTACAAGTGTTACTGGTTCGCAATTTGTAATTGAAACAAGAGACAGCAGTAATAATTTCAAAGATTTAAGTTTCAAATATACTGCAATAGGATTTGGACGTAGCACTTAATTTCATCTATACTATGAATAAATTTAAATAGTGTTTTAAAATGGCAACACATGATTATGATATAGCAAACGGAACTGGTGCCGCAGTTCGAGCGGATTTAAATAATGTATTACAGGCAATATTAACAAATAATAGTTCTTCTAGTTCTCCCTCTACTACAGCAGCCTATATGTTTTGGGCTGATACTACTGCTGGACTTTTAAAAATACGAAATTCTGCAAATGACGCATGGATAGAGTTGCTTCAGTTGGATGGTACTTTAACAATGGAAGATGGAAGCGCGAGTACCCCTGCTATAGCATTTAGAACAGATTTAAACACAGGTATATTCAGAGGAGGTACTGACCTATTAGATATTTCAACAGGAGGTACATCAAGAGCGCAATTTAGTTCAAATGGTGTTGCAGTTGTAGGTGGCGCAAGTAGTTTTACAAGTACTGGTGATTGTATCGTAAAAATAACTTCAGCTAATGGAAGCACTGCTGTTCTTGATCTAGGTGATGCCGCTGATACTGACGCTGGAAGAATTACTTATGACGCAACTAATAATATGGAATTTAGTACAAATTCCTCACCAAGAGTAAGAATAAATAATGATGGTGAGGTGGGTATAGGTAATTCCGATCCCACATCTCAGCTTCATGTGACAAGAGCAGATTCAACAGCGTATGACGGAACAGATGACGCGGCACAGCGAAGTATTGGTTCAACAATAATGGTTGAAAATGGTAATGGAACTACAAATAGTTTTGCACAAATTGCTTTTGACCTTGCAGATACAAACCAATCTATTGCAAGAATTGTTGCCATAAATAGCGGTACTTCATCAAGTGATTTAGCTTTTGTTACTGAAAATGGTAATA